>Ga0208974_1000130_pt1 | contig 32720 bp, 22 predicted proteins | sample GreLakmeER15MSRF_FD_187699 | JGI IMG/M metagenome (GOLD analysis project Ga0208974, IMG submission 187699) | Freshwater lentic microbial communities from great Laurentian Lakes, MI, USA - Great Lakes metaG ER15MSRF (SPAdes) | ecosystem: Environmental > Aquatic > Freshwater > Lake | place: Great... | reverse complement strand
TTACTTGGTTCGTGTTTCGTGTTTCTTGCTATCTATCTTCTAAGGTCTAAGAGTTTCAATTTTTTACTTTATATCAAATTATGCACTATAAAAATACTTAATATAGCATTAAATTAACACCATGGATCTTCCCCTTCGTCAAAATGGAGTGAAAGAGGGTGTTGCGCGAGCACTTAGCCAAGCATGTACATATGGCATGGACTTGCAAAAGACATTCATGCAAGTGCATGGAAAATACATCTCTTTCCCCGACTTCATGAAAGTAATACATAGAGGCATGCTACAATCGTCTTTGACGTCGGGTCTTGTATATACTTCTTATTTTACAGTTTTCAATGCATTCTCTACATCCAATTGTCACCCATTTGCATCTTCGCTCGCCTCGTTTTCAAGCTCTATCATTAAAATCCCTATTTCAAACAGCATGCGTGTCATGCAAACCCATCGGCCTGGCGATGGACTCCACAATGTTTTTCAGGCCGCAAAGAAAATTCATAAGCATCAAGGAGTGCGAGGTCTATACACCGGGTACGGTATGTCTTTCGTTGAAGACGCAATCGAAATGGATTTACGCATACGTTTTTTTGATTTCTTCTCACAGCTTTTTGGCAACACGCTTCCTCCGGGACCACAAAAAGGCTTTTTTATTGGCGCACTCAGCGGGGGCATTGTTGCAGCAATCACAACCCCATTTGACACCATACGCGCAAATCTTGCAGTTCAAGCATCATCCGGCTCCAAAACAAAAGTGGCGTTGAATATTTTTGGAACTTCCAAACTGCTCATAAAAACACATGGCCCAATAGGTCTTTTCAGAGGCGTTGAATACAGAGTCATGGCAACTGGCCTAAAAATGGCACTCTTCTATGCCTTCATGGAGGTGTTGTAAATAATAATAATAAAGTTACGCTGAAAAATTGATGTGGCGATTCATTGTTGAAATGAATGTCTATTACATGTAATTATGGCAACCGAGAACAATGCTCACAATGCCCAAGTCGAATGGAAAATTAAGCGGAAAATCATGGACGTTATCGTTAAAAGCGGGGGTACAGTATTTGGTGGTGCAGTTCGTGATATGGTTCTACATGATTCGCATGCTACTGAGTTTTACAAACGCACTAATCTTACTCGTGCCGAGTTGGAAGCAGCATACAATGATCCATTATACATGCCCGAATATAATGGAAGGTATGTGATTCCAGACGATATTGATGCATGCTTGCACATAGATCACTTGGAAAACGTGCTGGCACAACTCAAAGCACAGCATTTGAACATACACCTTTCATTCAGTCGGGACCCGACACAATACTTTCCAACCATGAACATTGAACCGGGAACAGTGCGACATGATCGATATATTGTGAAGTTATTCAAACCCTTCAAACTCATGAAATCGATTTACGATATGCTTGCCCGCCCGTTGTTCGATGCAGTTGCAAGCGAGGTTCAATGCCTAACCCAAAAAATCACCCAATTAAGTTGTACAATAAAACTCGATTTTATGATCAGCACCGTACCATTGCATCTCCTGCAACCGGAGCCCCCTTTTGGATTCGTAGATTTTGATTGCAATGCACTTCTTTACACGAAAAATGGCATTACGCTCTCTCAAAAATTATGGCCAACCTCGACCTTTGATCCCTACGCAAAAACCATGAAAATGATGGAGATTTTCAAAGACATTGAGGCCCGCCGGGCGGTCATGTGTATTTTTGCAAAACCACAAGACTATCGTATTCGCAAGATGATAAGAAAAGGCTGGGAAATAGGAAGCGATGCAATCACTCAATTAAAAGACAAAACATACGATGGGCACTGCCTGATCTGCCAAGGCGACTTGAACAATAGCACACAGTACAAATTGAAATGTTGCGATGCTCGCTATCACATAAACTGCATGCGGGATGCATTCGCAATTGGTGTTGCAGCAATGGCATTTACGGGGCGATGTGTGATGTGCCAAAAAACAATATCGTGGCCTCAGCATGCAAACACATTTCTTATTGCGAAATCAAGTGCGCTTCAACTCCAAATTCCTGATCCTAACGATCCCGTACTTTAATAGCGGGTTGGCTGGCCCATGAAATATTTTGTCAAAAAATGAGCATTTCATAAAAAGAAGAATACATGAACCATTCAAATGCCATCGATACGAACGGTGGGCAACCTTTATTTTGAAATATATACACACTATGTCACCGTGTATAAGTTTGATTCTTTTTCGCAAAAGTATTGTAAGCACTATCAATGCACACTCGAGCAAGCGAAGACAAAGTATCCTGAAATTTTCATTGACAAAGACACACTCGAGCCAATTATTGAGGACCTAGTCAAGCTTACGATGACGTCGCATAAATTATCGTCCGATTAATTAGATAGATGCCCCAAAAGCAAGCGAGCCGAGCGGTGTGTGCGCGCCAAGTGGCAAATTGGAGTGTTTTCAAACCGCAACATAAGTTTGATAAGGCCTCCTTCAACAAAGATGCTTTCACAAACGACATGCCGATTGCATCACCAAAGCTTGTTTCTCTCCTAAATACCATCGAAACGCTCGATGCCAAAGATTTGAAGGAGCACGGTACCTATTTCAAGCACGTCATTTATTCAGACATCAAGACCTCGAATGCAGGTGCAAAAGTCATTGCTGGTGGCTTTTCGGCAAAGGGCTATCCTATGATCTACGATGAATCTATGCAGCTCGATACCGCAGCCTTTTCACAAGACGCATTTGCCCTTTTGGCCTCCACCAAAGTCTTCGGTAAAGACCTCGGGGTTCAACTTCGCAAATCCATACTGCAAACATACAACGACCGCCCCGACAATGTTCATGGCCAAAAATTCAGATTTATTATACTAGATTCGGGCTTCAAGGAAGGCATTGATTTATTTGACGTAAAGTACATTCATATATTCGAGCCCGCAACGACCCCTTCGGATGAAAAGCAAATTGTTGGGCGCGGAACACGCTTTTGTGGGCAAAAGGGATTAGAATTCCACAACGAAAAGGGATGGCCTCTTTTTGTTTATCGCTATGAAGTTGTAATTCCTGACCAAAAAAGATCAAAGTATGAAGCGCGCACCTTATTTGAGGTCTATCTGAAAGCAAGCGGCATTGACCTTCGCAACATTGTTCTGAGTAACGAGCTCGAGCGCGCAAGCATCAAAGCCGCCGTCGATCATAATTTAACAAAACCCATTCATGATGCCGATTTATTGGGAGACGAAATGGAATGGTCTCCAACGAGGGCCATCATGGGAGGAAAACCCAAGCGCCACATGCCCAAACCACCTCAAAAGTTAATGACTCGCGAAAAACTAGAAAAGTACATTGATGAGCGTTACGGGCATCATTCTTGGCCCGAGCTCAAAATGGAAAACAAATGCACTGATTCAAAAACCGATACCCGCTTCGTCACGCTTACACCGACACAAAATTTTGTGCGGCTCTATTTTCGTCCATCGTCCGTTTATAAAGGTCTTCTACTATGGCATTCCGTCGGCACAGGCAAAACATGTACGGCAATTGCAGCGGCAACGTCCTCTTTTGAAAGAGAAGGCTACTCCATTTTGTGGGTCACCCGCCATACATTGAAAGCCGACATATGGAAAAATATGTTCAAACAGATCTGCTCACAAGTATTGAAGGCGCAAATAAAGAAAGGTGATGAAAAACTGCCTGGTGACGATATCAAAGCACCCATGCAAATCCTTTCCGATCGATGGTTGCAACCCGTGTCCTACAAACAGTTTTCGAATCTACTCTTGAAGAAAAACAAAATCTATGACGAAATGGTGAAGCGAAATGGGGAAGAAGACCCGCTGAAGCGCACGCTCATTATTATAGATGAAGCGCATAAACTTTACGCGCCCGATATGAATGAACGCGAGCGCCCCGATGTGAATATATTACAAGAGATGATTCATAAATCGTACATGCGGTCTGCAAAGGATTCTTGCAAGGTTTTATTGATGTCTGCCACGCCCTTCACAAGCGACCCCATGAATCTTATAAAGCTCCTCAATCTTTTACGGCCTGCTGATGCACTTTTGCCTGCATCCCTCCCCGAATTTGCCTCACAATTTTTAGATGGTGATGGCAAATTTACGGTAGGAGGTCAAATGCTTTTCATGGACAAGGTTGCGGGCTACATCAGTTACTTGAACCGCGAGAAAGATGCGCGATCCTTTGCGTACCCCGTATTTCGTGCAATCTATGTTCCTATGTCACTCAACACGGGCGCGCAAGGTTCCGATTCAAATGCGACTGCAAGCAATTTGAAACAAAATTTGTCGGATATGCAAAACGAAAAACTCGCAGTAAAGCAACAACAAAAGGTGTTGAAACAGAAGTTGAAAGAAGAACTCCAAGAAAAAACAAGGGCATGTAAGGCAATCACCAATGTAACGGATCGAATTCGATGCAAAGAGGCAGTTGCCCAAGAAATGGAGTTCAAGAAAATTAATTATACCTCCGAACTGCAACAAAAGATGATGAACATTACAAGGGCGATTGATGACAATAAAATAGCAAAAGGAAACCTAAAGCGCATCAACCAAGATGCCAAAAAAGGAAATATAACACAAGAGTACGCATTGGATAATTGCTTAAAACAATAAGCCATTTCATCCTGCAGTGATGGATAAGAAAGACTTCTTATTCAAGTATGTTGAACCCGCAATACGAGCAAAAATTAAAATGGACGGCGAGGCAATGTTCAGTGTCACGGATCAATATACCGCTGATAAAATTTCGCTCGAGATCAGAAAACGCATACCGGACACGGTGACCTCCATAACAGATGCCACCGCGTGCGTGGGCGGTAACACAATGAGTTTCGCCAAAAACTTTGCAAAAGTCGCCGCGATTGAACTCGACATTATGCGGTATAGCTATCTCAAGTTTAATATTACTCTTTTAGGACTTGCTAACGTCATCGCATATCATGGAAATGCATTAGAAGTATGTGAAACACTCGATGCATGTGATGTGCTTTTTCTAGATCCACCATGGGGCGGTCCTCTCTATAAATCCAAAGACAAGCTCATGTTGTTCTTATCAGAACAGCCCTTATGGGATGTATGTCGAAAGTTGGCTTCGAAATGCAAATATCTTGCGATCAAAGTGCCGTTAAATTTTGACCTAGTCGCGTTTAATGAACATGTGGCCAGCTTCATGGAGCGAATACCATCCCCTACAAAGTTTCGCAAGATTCAACTATTACTCTATAAAATTTCTATCACATAAGTGTAGTGTATAACAAAGTCCAAGTCTTTTGTGATGGCGTTAAAAGAGATATTGACCACGGCGTTCGAAAGATGCATGTACATCGGATTGGCACTCGCATTGGCGGCCTGGGCCATTATTGCAATGGTCGTCTTTAAAATGTACTCTGCATCTCGTGTTGGTAAAATGAAGTGTGAAGAGTGTGGCAGTGAATATTTTGAAATGGACACGGTTGGTTACCATGTTTCTCAAGCCTTTTTAGAACCCGGAAATGGCCGAGATTGGTTGAAGTTCTCCATCGTGCTTCTTATTTTGGCCCTTGGCGTTTGTAGCTTGGGCCTTTTGTTCAACGTCTTGGGCGCTTTTAGACAATTCAAAGATGCGCTCAATGACAAAAATTGGAAAATTATCATAGGGTTTGGAATCATTTTCTATCGTGTGTTGGTGTTGTCTATAACATTGCTATGGGCCTATGGGAAAAAAGATGAGCTCACTCCATTTTCAGATTATAGTGACTTGGAAGGTACAAAGAAAACACCTGCTCTCACAAATAAAATAATTTTCAATCAATTCATGATCACCACAACCATCATTTCCCTAGCCATGTTTATTCTTACATTCTTTTCCATTTTGGATAGCAATCCTCTAGTCTTTGTTGGCTATCTTTTCGTACAGTACATTGTTAATATGATTCTACCCGTTGTCACGCGATATGGTGTTGATTTGGACAATTTGATTCGCATTGACTACCAAGATAGCACCAATGTTATAAATGATATTATAAAGAAATTATATACCAATCCAAAAACAACAAAGTTAATAAAAGAGTACTTCTACAAGAATGTAAATCGGGCAAGGAAAAACCGTTCCGATATCATCCCACAAACCGTGATTGATCGTATGCAAAACAATCAAGAGCTCTACAAATTTGTTGAACATGGCGTTTTCAGATGGAATAAGAAATAATTACCGACGGTAAATGTAATGAAAAGTAATCGTGCTGTTCAAGACGTTCAAAGAACTCAGAATGCTAAATATGCACTTGAGATTCAAAGTCATCTCAATCTTTTACAAGAAACACATAATCAAGTTTATAAAAGTGTTGGATCATTCTATAACGTATTTTTAGGTGTCTCTTTTCTTATTATCATTGTACCTCTTTACGTTTTCGTTCATAGTAGCTTAAAAGATAATGGAAGTGCTTCAACATACACTAGCATGATTGGTGTTATCGGACTCATGCTTGTTGGGTCTTTCACTGTTAAATATTTTTAAGGTGCTAGTACATTACCAAAAAGGTAATCATAGAATCCAGAAATATGAAATAGAACGTGGAAAATGACAACGGTAACACCCATGTAAATATACCATCTCATTGCAGTGCTTGCTTGTACTCCCTTGGTAACTGTAAAATAGAATATGGGTAATGCCGGCACAATAAACCAAATTGCACACTCAATCAAAAAGGCAAGAGGGTTTTCAAATACATTTTTGAAATTCCGCACAACAAGTGCCATAACTAGAACGTATGCAAAGAGAAGTACGAGGACAAGAAGTCCAAATAATTCAAACCCAAAATACATTGCTGTTGAGTCCATTTTTTACTCTATTTGTACTATACAAGATAAAATAGATTCTATTCCTCGTCGTCAGCATCGCTTCCAGCGTCACTTCCTTCGCCGCCCTCGCCTCCCCCGTCGCCCCCGCCAATGGAACCGAAAGCATACAGATGCACGTCTTTATTTGTAAAGTCACACGAGAGCCCCTCGACAACCTTTAAAATTTCTGTTGAATCAAGAGAACTGTTTTCCATGAGGCTCTCCGCAATTTTTATCATGTATATTTCATACGTGACCATGAGCTCACGAGCTTGTCTATAACACCATTCCACGCAAAAACGAATCTCCGCATCTATATTGGCAGCAGTTTCACCGGAAATACCATACTCGTCACTCCATTGGGCAGGACCAAGCGTTTCATTAAATCCGTAAAAGCCAACCATTTCTTTCGCAGTTACAAAAACTTGTTCAAAATCTCCACTTGCACCTGTTGTTGTATTGAGAGTTCCGAGTGTCAGTTCCTCGGCAATGCGCCCACCCAATGTCACCATGATTTTGTTCAGCAAATATTTTTGCGAGTAGAGACCAGCATCATCGCTTGGAGAAAAATAGGTCACACCCCCTGCAGACCCCCTCGGAATGATGCTTACTTTTAAGAAATCGTCAAAGTCATCTACAAGCAGACCGATAAGAGTATGCCCGGCTTCATGAATGGCGAGTACGCGTCTTTTGTAACTTGAGATGATTGCATCCTCATTCTCTAATCCCATAATGATCTTTTCGAATGCGTAATCAAAGCATTCCCTTGTGACTTTTTCTTGACCTTTCCGTGCAGCGTAGATTGCAGCTTCATTGCACATGTATTCAATGTCGGCACCTGAAAACTGTTGTGTTATCTTTGCAAGTGCTTGTAAAGAAACGTTACCAGCAAGTGGTTTGTTCCTCGTATGAACGTTAAAGATAGCTTCGCGCCCTGTTGCTGATGGCAAAGACACTTCAATTTGACGATCAAAGCGTCCTCGGCGCAAAAGGGCATCATCGAGTATGTCTATGCGGTTTGTAGCACCAATCACAACAATATTACTCGAGTCCCCAAATCCATCCATCTCAGTAAGTAACTGGTTCATTGCATTTTCTTGCTCGGAATTCGTATTCGACGAAGACCCAGTAGAACGCTTCCTGCCAATGGAATCAATTTCATCTATGAAGATTATACTTGGCGAAGCCTTACGCGCCTCCTCAAACAAATCGCGAATTCGCGAGGCACCAACACCTACAAACATCTCCACGAACTCAGAACCTGCGCATGCAAATAGCGGCACCCCTGCTTCATTCGCAATGGCTTTGGCGATGAGTGTTTTCCCTGTTCCGGGCGGCCCAGACAACAAAAGCCCCTTCGGCAACTTCGCGCCAAGCTTCTTATACTTTTCGGGGTTCTGCATGAAATCAACCACCTCTTCGACCTCCTTTCGAATTTTATCCAATCCGGCGACATCTGCAAATGTGATATCAATGTCAATAACTTTCTTTGCCCTATTTTTGCCCATTCCAAAAATGGAATTTGTGCCACCGCTCCCGCCGCCGCCTCCGCTGGTAAATGATAAAACAATAAACCTCAGTAAAAATCCAATAAATATGAATTGGGCAAATGCGCCTGCACCATCGTAAAGCGACTTCAGGGAAAGCGAGCTCGTATCAAGTTCGAAGGGAACGTTGTATTTTGTCAGGTCATTGATGACATCGTGATTGCTTGGAAGCGTTATCACATGCTTTATGTTTGCATTTGTATAAGCAATTGCGCTTTTCGCATCCTCACGTATGATCACATAGCCGACATTATGATCCTTTAATGCTTGTAAGAAGTCATTGAAAGACCACTGTAACAAAGTTGCATTTAATTCAGGGGCCTCGACGGCTGGAATATCCGTTGCGTCGCTTACCAATGCTCTTTCATCGTGTATGGGATGGGATGTATGGGATGTATATGGTAGATATGCAATTTGATGAGAAGGAAATACTTTGCGCTTTACGCCATGGCCGCGTGCGCTTGCCCCGGTGATTGCATGCGTGGTGCTTGTGTGCGTGCGTGCGTGTGTTTTCTTCAACGAGGCTAGCATTACTTATAATATTATAATATAGTCACGAAAAACAAATTCTAAATAAGAATTTAAAAGACTGAATGACATGGGATGATTAATGCACATTCCCACAATTATCTGGTGGATCGATATCAAAACGTATGAAAAAGAGTGGCTGAACTGTATTTTTCAAGGCCGTCACATTTATGATGGCACCCTCACCAAAGTCATTCCGGGTGCAATCATTGTCGTAAATCAGCTTCGTCAAAACATGCATCTTTTCTCGGCATACATTGGATCACATACATCTTTTAGCATCGTACATCTTTCAGATGAATTTCTTGATGACGATTACAGTCTTTACACTAACCCATTATGCAAACATGTTTTCCGAAACTATATTCACCCCGGCCTTGCTCATATGAAAAAGGTCACTCATTTTGGCATAGGATACAAAAGTGAAGTTAGCGATATTACACATGAGGCCGCAAACAAAACATGTGCGCACCGGTCTCTTGCTTGGAGTTTTTCGGGGTACAGCAAAAAGTCCGACCGCGAATTACTATTGCAAATGTGGGGCTCAATTGAACCGCATAGCATACATCGATCTGGGGGCTTTGGTGTCGATCTATTGCAAAATACAGACTACAAAAACCAGCTTTTGGAGTCCAAATTTGTTTTATGCCCAGTGGGCAACTGCAGCTTGGATACATTTAGGATATATGAAGCCCTAGAAAACGGCTGCATTCCAATTACAATAAAAAGAAACATTAACCAGCCATGGGTTCGATTTCTCGAAAGCTATTGGGAGGACCTTTTTGAAAGCAAAGTACCATTTTTGTGCCACGAAACTTGGGAGGCGGGCTTTCTCAACATGGTAGAGCTATTGCAAAATGCCGAAAAATGCGAGCTGCTTCGCCAAAAGTGTTGTGCATTTTGGCAAAAGTACAAACGCGATCTTCAAGCCAAGGTTCAAAATATATTGTGCCAATGATGATAGAGGATTATGACGACAAATTATCCAACAATCTTATATGAGTCGCCGAATCAATTGCGATATATCTCTCAGACACATTCATTCCAAGTGCTCGGTGCCGCCCAAAACTCGAATCTACCCCTCGATAATTTGTTACACGCCAGCGCACACACAAATGTGATGGGAATGACAAACACTTTAATGACCGTCGAAACAAATCTTAGAAATAAAAAACAATTTCAAGGAACGCTATTTAATAATCCATCTCTCCCCGCATATACTTTTTATGAAAACAACACTAGCGGTATGTATCAGCCGGCAACTAATGAATTAGCATTTTCAACAAATGGTACCGAAAGAGTCAGAGTCACTCCACTAGGCCATGTTGGCATTGGAACAGCAAACACAATTGCGACTCTCCATGTTCATGGTGAATCCTATGCGACCTCGCAAAATACACCCACAGTCAATATTGGACAAATGACTCAAAATAACAACAAGTTCTCACTTACAAGCAATGCAGGGCGACTCATAACATCGTATAATACAAAGCAGCTGCACGTTATTCAAAGCGACTTCAAAATTGGAGTCGGAACTGTTGCACCTCTTGCATTTCTACACGTGCATAATTCGGGAAACAGCAATCTAAGTGGCGCTGCCGTGTATAATGCATCAACGTCAAATCTTCAAGACGCGCCTCTGTTGCTAAAAACGGATTCAACCACAAGTGCGGCATACACGAGTTTTGAAGTCGGAACTTCAGAATGGAGTCTTGGCGTGGAGAACAACGCTTTCAAAGTCAAGTCAATATCACAATTTTCGAGTTCGTCTGCTGCCAACACGACCGCAATAATGATATCATCGGTGAGAAATGTCGGCATTGGATCTACATTGCCGTTGAGTCGCCTTCATGTCGGCGGTGATGTTACAATTGATGGAATTATGAAGATTCGTAAGTTTGGTGGCATTGAAGCAGGATGGGATCTTACCACAAACACAACAGGAGAGTTTTTGCTTACATCACTTGCGCAACGTGGGGTTCTCATTCAAAATCGTCTCGAAGTCAGCGATAATGTAAGAACCAACAAGGTAATCGTGTTTGGGGCAAACATGAACGCGACAATCGGAGAAGTTGCATTTGAAGTGCAAGATGGAGATTCCTTGTTCCGTGAAAACGTAGATATTCTCGGGTTGCTATATGCCGAATCAATTGCACAACCATCGTCTGATCGTCGCTTGAAAACAAACATTAAAACAATTCCCGATGCCCTCGAGAAAATCACGTCTTTAAGAGGAGTAACTTATGATTGGAAAGTGCCCGAGGCTCATAAGCAAACCTCTGGTATCGGATTCATTGCACAAGAAGTGGGGGATGTTTTCCCGAGCCTTCTTGTCAAGGGTTCTTACACTGCAGAGGAGTCCCAGCATATATTGCCCGACCGCAACTGTTTGTCTTATACGATAACGGCAGAGTTTTACGCTTACCTTGTGGAATCTATTAAGACCCTAAAAAACCGCATTGAAGCACTTGAGGCAAACCAAACTTAAACATTTCTATTGTTTTTACACCATTAATATGTATGTTATCGATGCTTTTTGTTATAATGGCGAGCCAATTACAATCAAGCGCATCGCTTACTCTTTCGAGCATGTTGATTATTTCATAATTGTTGAAGCGCAAAGTACGCATGCCGGAGCACGAAAAGATGCACTATATTTCGACACCAACTTTCAAGATTTTGCTCCTTTCATGGCAAAAATCATATTTTATGCAATTGATTCTTTTCCACCAATGCCGTCCGAGTGGCCTGAACAAAATAAACATCATACATGGATGAATGGAAATTTTGAAGCATGGTGGCGCGAAAGTTATCAAAGAAATATGTGCAAACGTGTTCTCATGGACGAATTTCAAAACAAACAGTTCGTCTTAATCTGTTCGGATTGCGATGAGATTGTGAAAGACACTGTGCTTGATCATTTGCACGACGAGGCCATGTACGACAAATGCAATGAGTTGATTTTCTTGGAAATGGAGTTTTTCTACTATTCCACAAAATGGATCAAACCATATTCGTGGTACAAATCATTTATTATAAATGACAAGGCTCTTCTGTCACTTCCAGACCTTACCCATTGTCGTGTCAATAGACCCGTTTCCAGAGTTATTTCAAAGGCAGGGTGGCACTTTAGCTACTTCATGGACACCGTCGGACTACAAAACAAACTCTCGTCGTTCGCTCATCGAGAATGTGATAAAAAGGAGTTCGCCGACCTAGAACACATTAAACACTGTATTCTTGAAGGCCATGATCTATTTGATAGAGGAGCTCATGAACAACTACAACACACCCCACCATCCACGCTTGCCAATATTCCCGATTTGTTTAAAGACGAAACGAATTGAAGCGAAACATTCCCATATCAAGCGGCGCATACACTTCCACATGCAGTGTTCCTTCATAATCCGTCATCAGTGCTTCAGCCGTCCATTGAAACAGCAATTGAACACTGTTGGGACCATTACGGGTCACAGAGTGACTCAAATTGGAAAATAGAGAACTTGCATATGATTTTGTATCAAACGTTACTGTGAGTCGCGGGGTTGTTGTGCCACTTATACAGTTGATGAGGCCCTCGAAGCGCCGATATGCAAAATTGGAGTCGTCTTTGATGAGGTGACATGTTGCAATGACACGCATTGTTTTTATTGATACCCCAATAACAGTAGTATCCCAATAAATATTGGCTCCCAAATTTGCGGCACCGCTCACGTCATAAAAGCTCGTCGCACTGCTCATTTGCTGGTTTATGGTTTCCATATTGCGCGAAGTGAATTTCAAGGGCCCGCTGACCTCTATGCTACCATTGACATGAACCAGGTAATTTGGATCCAACGACTCGTTGCTTGAAAATCCAATGGCAACTTGCTCATTATTATTTCCCAAAAAGACCTTATTGCCACCCTCTGTGGTTTTCAAGAAAACATTCGCCAAATTTACCTCATAATCTAGTTTTGATTTATTTATGTCATTACCAATGATGATGGGGCGCTTTGACAAAAATTTATTTAACTTGTCTGCGATTGTATCATCGAGAGCATCATCAAAGAGATCATTGAACTGATCTGTACCAATGGAAATCATATCCCGTATAAATGCATTTTTGAATGAATCATTTCCAATAATAATTGATTCGTAGATATCTGACACATTGTTATCATTTGTACCGTCTAGCACCGTTCCAATGTTATTCCCTATAATAATGGAATTGGTTCCTGATGTTGAAAACTGATTTCCTAGACAAATGTTATTGTTACCTTTGACTTGAATCTGTTTGCCAATCGCAATGTTATGTGTCGAAGGATCGTAGTCTTCAAATGCATCAAATACACGCGAGTAGGTTGATGCTGCAAGTATAAAATTTTGTACTTGCAAAGTCTGACTATAATTACGGAGGTTGAAAAATGCTGGAAGTAAATTACTTCCGTAACTCGCATTCGACAGCATCGTCCCAATAAAGTTGTTGGGGTCATAAATGTTTGTGTAGATGTGAAGGCGTGATAGATGATTGAAATCTATGGAGGGAATGCCTTTCCCAAACAACACATTTCGAGTATTATTAATAGATTGGAAATCAGAGGAATTGAACTGATAGTAGATTGACAGATTATTGTTATTATTCACGTCAAAATTTATAACTTGTACATTGTTCCAAGCATGGTACTTGAAGAGCAATTCCGTAGGGATCTCAATGTCTTGCTCAATTTCTTTGCTTATAACCTTGATGAACTTTTGAAAGAAGACAATCCTCAAAAGGGAGTCAGTTCCATCCGCAAAAAACTGCATCTCAAAACGGTAGTCTCGCAAAAATTCGGCTTGAACAAACTCTACAGTATCCGATGTAAAGTTGAAGTTTTGAATAGGCTTAATTTGAAGCGATAAAGTAATGGATTTGTCGGTTATATTTTTTAGAAAATTTGTATTCTTTTGATTAAAATCATAAACTATGAACTGATTACTCGAGTGTTGGCTCAAATCGATATTCGAGTTTTCATACTTATTGAAATAGTTCGTCCATCTTTGAACAAACAGTCCCCGGTATAATGATTCGTTTATGATTGGATTCACATGGTAGCTTGATTTATTGTTAGGAACAAAGTCAATATTCAAGGCCGGGAAAGGCGACATCGTTCCTGATGTAAAAAGCGAATCGACTACGTTATATCCCACGTCATTTGTAGTAATATCGCTCATCGCAATGGTGCGCAGCAAATTAGATGATTCTCTATCACGAACGATTACGTTTGCATTTGATAAGACTTGCAAGAAACCGTAGTCGGATTCGAATGTTGAATGCAATTCATGTATATTTGACAATGCATTGTTGGATGTGAATTCGTATGTGTAACCTTGGACATTCTTGATGACGCGCGGCAATGGTTGAATATTGACATTGATTTTGAGCGCATTCGATGACATGTTGTATTCATGGCTACCAATATGGATTGTAAAGTCATCATAAGTGACATTGCTTCCGACATGAAGGTAACTTATTTCATCGGCAAGCAACTCTGCCTCGGTAAATTTGACCACGGCATTTCGAGATGTAGTGTTCAATATGATGCCATGTTGAGGGGCCTTTCCAATAACCGCAACCAGCGTTTTGCTTACCTTACTATCGTAGGAAATGTTCGTTGCATTCATTACAATATTCGATAAGCTAAATCGATCCGCTTGATCAATCACAACCGTCACCTCATTGGCTAGTATTTTAGGGGTTAGCGAAATGACGTTTGTTTTTAATGAAATGTCGAACGATCGTGGTGAAGCCGTTAAAGAATTTGAGAGAGCAAATGGTACTTTGGTGAGCGCAAATGGATACGTGGTTTGTAGCGGTATTTCATACAATTGATCAACAATGGCATATCCGTCATCAATCAAACCGTCAGATATTTGAATATTCTCTATGCTTCGCCATTGCCGTTGCTTTGGAAGAATATATGTGGGATCCCAAACACGGGGTGAGTAGTAAGCGGCGTAATTTTTAAAGCGAATCGTATATTTTGAGGACCAGTCATTGTCGATAAGCAACCTGATTGTACATGTGTCGTTTCTTAATGCTGCGGGATTGAACGGTACATACACAACCTCGTTGCGGAGTACATTGGACATCGTGAAAGACGACGCACTCATGAGCGATGGTTGTTTTAACATCAAGACTCCGTACATTGGTTGTTTGTTCAAAACACATTCCACTTCCCCTGGGTCAAGAACCGATCCCTGGCGGCGGAATGTACTTATTCGGTTCCATAATAGACCGCTTAAAACATTGCTTGTCGCCCCTGGGTCGAGCCACTGCTCAATGCTAATGTCCGAGATCTCTGATTCTGAAAGGGCAGGATACTCGCTATATTTAATGCATCTCACTGGAAATATGGCATCATTTATCACAAGCGTCGGCGCTGCCGGAATGCTTCCATCATACACTTTATAGCGAATGTATGTGTTTGCCGGTACTGTCGTAGTTGCTTTTATTCCAACGTTACGTTCATTGATTTCGGACAAAGGAAATCGTGACCCATTGCCCAATGTGGTGTATGGATTAATGGTAAATATATCGAGTCCTGTCGATTCCCAAATCTCAATGAGGGTCTGAGTGGGTGCAATGTTGCTCAACGATAGCCGGAATTCAGAAGGCTCGAGTGTGGCCGTGCCGTTTATATCAATGCCAGTATTGATCACCTTCCCGCCAAGCGCGGGTGTGCGGTCATATCCTATATGGCAAGTAACGTTGGACGTTATAAGGTTAGGGCCAATGTAATTATAAGTTATCACGTCCGTAAGCGTGCTTGAGTCGATTGTATGATATTCAATCGCCGATCGATTAGCAAGTGCAAAACTATTTTTCATTTGATCATTTTCTAGAAATACACCATTTGAAGAAGAAACAATATGCACTGAATTCAATGTTGTTGGTAAAATGCCAAGCTCAGACAATGGCATGACATCATTTAGGGTAACAAAATTCGAGTGCGAAAGCTGCAGCCGCTTACTTAATTGAACGGTGGGCTTGATCGGCGATACTTGAGGATAGACTAGTATGTCTTGCACCAAATTATTAATGTAAATGGCGGTCGTGCTTGATGGAACTTTTATAAACATTGCTGCACTCTCCACGTCTGCATAGCTAAACGTACTTACAATACCTATACCACTTTTAATAATGGGTGTTTGATTATTGGCTTGCCATGTGTTTGTAGCGGAGTCTCTATCGTAATATGATGATGGTAGAAGGTTATAGTAACTATTTTTGTAATCAATATTGGATGACACCATTAAATTGCTAAATGCAGACATTGTCAATGTGGGTGAAACACCGAGATATTTTTGTATAACAAGGTTTGACTTTGACTCAATTGTGACATTCGATAACTCGTACAATGGACTCGCACTACTTGTGTCGGGCAAGTTATAGTATCTAGAAAAGTAGGTTGTGTTGCTATGGAAAAACGTATTTGATGTGCGAACAAAATCGAAATATGTATCAATTAGAGCAATTTCAGTTTTACGTATGTTGCTTGACAATGATAAGCTTACATTTGATGAAAGGGAAGTGTATTGTTGAACAATCTTATCGGTAAGAACGTTTGACGTAAAATATTGAAAGACATTGCAATGAACTGTATCAAATACTTGATAATTTGTTGTATTATTTGATACGCTCAGTAAGTCATATGCAATAGATATATTTGAGTATGTTGTCGATGTTCCAATCAGATGATTATAGCTTGCAAGAGGTAAAAACTGTGTAAAACCACTTGTGCTTTGCATGTTATTTATTTGTGTTATGTTAGACTGTACATTTATGACATTGGATAACGATATGTTTGTGTAGGATGTGTCAATATTGCACGACACACGAACACTACTAAGTGGTGTGTAGTATGGAGTATGTAGAGGCATCAAGTAAGATACCGTGCTTGCGGTCATAGTAAATCGCGTTGGTTTTGATTGGTTAGAAGCGTTTTGTAAAATGAGCGCAAATTCATCTTGAGATTTACGAGGGTGTAACCAGCGGACTTTCCAAGATTCCAAGTTCGATTGGCTTCCGTCAATAATTGAGCAGATGGACGGTCGGGTTTTCACAAATATATTGCTTGTGTAAATCGACGGAAGCGCAATTTTTGGGATGCTGACCCCTTTTTTATCTGCATTTAACGACATTGGGATGTTGAGTGACACGTTCGATGAAAAGGGCGATGACCATTGTGAAGTTGCGGGATAATGTGCATATGGAATATGAAAATTGTTTGAATTATAAACAAGTTGTATGTGGCTCCCCTTCATAATATTTGACACATATGTCCTTACTTTCAAGGACTCTTGAAGAATATCATTGTAGCTCGTAAAAAGTCTAGGAATTTCATTGTACTTCCGAAACCATGTGTCGTAAGAATTTAGTGTTTGCGGGATGTCATATGCAAAGAAGACAATGGGAGATAACTTTACGTTATTGGCAATTTCGTTGGAAGACGAACGCAATGAAAGATTGCCACTTATATTTTTGTAGGCTGCAAATGATTCCTCTACAGCAAACCGTTTTTTATCAAACAGGTTGGACGTGAAGGAAAACACATTATTTACCAAGTTGGAGGAAAATGGCTGGTATGTCAGTCGCAATGGGTCATATGCAGCCATCCAAGTGTTCAAATTAGAGCTAAAATTGTACCATTGGTTCGAAAATCCTGATGTTATAACTTGTGCTGCATTTTGATCAATTGAGGCTCTTTCTACTTGTTTAAAGTCGTTTAGAACACGTGAATAATGTGAGAGCGAAAGCGCCGGTGCCACAATGACATTCGACAAATCATATACGTTACTGCTTACACTTATTGCCGTGGGTCTCAACAAATTACGTCTGTCGGTGTCAAGAATGCTTATCTGTTGATTAAAATCATTCTGAATGGTTTGAAGTAGAGAACCCTTGATACCATCCGGATAGTCAATAATACGCTCATTGACCATTGTGATGACATCGTTGCTTGAATACACGATGTTATTATATTCAATAAACGTATTGCTTGGCAATGACGTAATTTGTATTTGAGCGTTTGAATCAATTGAGTTTGGAATCTGAAAAAAGTTTTGAATTGAAAGCACAGACTCCATGTTTGAAAAGGCGTATAATGCCGTCTGAAGTTGCTGATTGCTTGAGAGTAAAATATGAATTTCTATGTTGCAAGTTGATGAACACGAATGTGCTTTGTTATTGCCATCAACAATATTCAATGAAGGCTTTATGACAAAACTGTCGGCCTTTTGGAAGGCTTGTTGTATATAGGGCGTGTATGTTAGCGATTGCACATTGGAAGGATGAAAGAAGACGGGTTCAATTACACCATATCGCGGTGGGCTTGTCACATTTGCGACCAAATGTGTGTTATTTGAAGATAGCCCTGCATTGGCAAAAGTAACATGAACATTTGAGTAATGCAAACTGGAACCAATATTTCTATTTTGAATAACATTCCCGGCATCCAATAAAAGATTGCTATTGCCTCCGCTCACGCTCAAGCTTGACCAAAATGGAGCTGCAACATTTTTCAAAATATGGATTGGAAATGTACCATTTTGTTGGGCATATTTCAAAATATTCATTATAGCAGAGGATGAGTAGGACAGCGTTGAGTTATAGTCATGATATTGCAGGGCACTCGTGTAAGTTATTGAACCACCACTTAGAACCGAAGACACATTCAAGCCTACATTTGATGAGACCAACTTGAGAACATCTGTTGTTGCAAAGAGAACGGTTCCTATTGATAAATTGCTAGAAAGCACAACACTTTTCCCATTGAATAGTGCATAATTTGGCATGACACTTCGCAAGTCATACGAAGCCGGAGATAATGTACCGTGAAGCCGATTATTGGTTGAACTCAATAAGTTTGATGTAATTGCACCCGACTGGGCGACAGTAAATGGAACCACATTGCTTGAAAGTTGCAAGAAATTAGTGTATTGAATATTACAAATACCAAATTTTAAGAAACCATCTTCGAGAGCTATATTTCTCAAATTGAACTGCAATGTATTGTTGAAATTAATAACACTATTTATGTTCAGATCATTTCCCATCAAGATAGAATTATCTGCATCAGATTGTATGTTAAATCCAAGGGATATCGTGCCTTGGCGGCGTGTCTCAATATCTTCTCCAAGAACAATACCATAACTCATGGCCTTTGCATTCTTAGTTCCAATGCAAATACTATGTGTATTGGATGTGAAGAAACTATTGGCACCACTTCCCAAAAAGATGTTTGAGCTGCCGTATAAAAGGTTAAGTGCCGTTTTTGTGCCAATAACAACGGACGCATCCCCTTGCAAATACAGAGCGGATTCTGATCCAACAATGACATTGGTATCTCCCTCTAAAAAAGTACCCGCATTTGCACCTACGACCGTATTTCGGTTTCCCTGATTCGCAAAACCCGCAGAATATCCAATGAAGGCATTGCCCGACCCTTGTTGATTTGAGTAACCTGCAAATGCGCCTGAAAACGTATTTTTGTCACCATTGAAGAGCGCGCGCCCCGAGCGATAACCAATCGTTGTGTTATAGTTTCCACTTCGATTGTCTTGGCCGCTCTCTGCACCCACCATTGTGTTGAAGTCGCCGTTCAACATTCGCTCCGCCGCCCTATAGCCAATGGCAACGCACCTATTTCCAGAAACGTTCTCTCGCATGGCGTATGCCCCGATACCAACACATTCAACACCATCCGCATTTAACTCGCCCGCCGAATAGCCTACGAAAACAGAGCCGCTGCCGCGCTGATTCTTGCGGCCTGCAAGTGCGCCCACGAATGTACAATATGATGCTTGTGTATTCTCTGCTCCGGATTGGTAACCAATGAATGTATCAAAGGACCCGGATTTGTTAGCACGCCCGGATTCATAGCCAACAAACGCATTTCCCGACCCGGTGCTAATTTTTCCAGCATTCTGACCGACGGCCGTTGTCTTTAAAACACGTGTGGAAACATCCTCCATGAGACCTTGGCCATTGCCACCCGATGATCCTATTTGATTAAAACTCGATGTAGGAAACATCTTCTTCTACCATAACCATCAGAAAGTAAGCAAGCACTTTCAAGCACAAAAACAATATTACACTTAACATAACGACTCATTGTAAAATAACCTCAACGCGGTCATTGAAAAGAGGTTGGAAGCTCTCACACATGAGTGACAGATCAATAATTTTTTTATTACGCTCAAAGTTGTGCCATGATGCCTCTCCACCTTTTGCAAGCACATGGACTTTGAGTTCATCGTCTTGCATTTCGGCAAGCTTCAGGGCAGTTTTTGCACCCATTCGAGGATAAACGGGTGGAATATTATCACTCTTGTCCCCCATGAGAATCTTTATGCGCAAATCCTTCATTGCATCCCCAGTGCTTCGCTTGCTCAAATTACCATCTTTTTCGTGTAGATTAAAGGCATGTGTATGCTCGTCGCGAAGTTGGAGATAATCATTATCATTTGTAATAAAGACGATTTCATTGTCGAACCCTTTGTCGCGAAGCGCACATTTCGTCATCGCCGCAACATCGTCGGCCTCTAACTTTTCGATGCTCACAATGTTATAATTATTGTCGTTCAACCACCCATACACGTTGCGAAAAATGTTGGGATTAAACTTTGTATTTTGCAGACGCGTACCTTTATATGCATCGATGTGCTCATGTCGCCAAATATTATCCCTTGGGCAGTCTCGGCAAAAGATAATATTAGATTTAATGGTATTCCATCGCTTGCAAATGGTGTCCATTTCATCATGGAGATGCTTGGTAAATGATTTTATAAAGCTATCATTACAATGAATGTCATCAATCGTAACATTGGGCTCTTTGAACTGATACCATCGCAATGTTGCAAAATACCTATAAAAAGTATAGTAGCTGCCATCAACAACAATACACGGCAAGTTTCGTTGAATCGTAAAAAGCATTTTTGACCTTTAGGTTATAATATCAATATCAATATTACTTAACCTAAGCTCTTGTCAATTTTTGAGGTTAGTGCTCTTTGGAAATAGTTTTTCTTCGAAAGATAAAGTCTTTTCTTCAAAGTCGAAATCGGTGATTGTGAGGCAATATGATGTATTATAGTATTTTTGGGCCTCTTCGGATGAAATGTAAAAGAAAAGCATCACAAGTGCCTTGGCCGTCAAGTTATCATCCATGTATAGACTTTCCTCAAATGTCTTGAGCGCTGATGTCATCGACGATTTATTGTAAGTGATCTCAAATACTTTTCGTGACTTGACAATGGTCTCCATATTTTTATGATATTCAATGAGTTGTTTTACAATGAAGCTCTCGGAAAGATATGATAGGCATACTAAATTGACGACGTGCATGGCCTTTTTAAGATGGAAACCATTCATACAATATTCCTTGTAAGCACATACGTCTTGACTCCAAATCTTTATGATGAAAAATAGCTGATCGTCAATGTCTTCGTGACTTTTAAGAAAATTCTCAATTTGATCTAGTCTTACAGTCTCAACTTCATCGGTCTCAATGTTCATGTAAGATATTTTTGTCACACTTGACGGAAAGGCCTTGAAAAGGGTGTTTTTAGCATTTTCATAAAATTTTCGAAGACTCACAAGCAACATTAGGCCCAATTGTATATAGACCCACAGTTGGGGCGTGATACGTAGCTGATGAAGTGCAGCAAGGGCACTCATTATTTCTGGAAACTTTAGTTAAAAGATCAGTGCTATTTTTATTTAAATCTGTTTATCAGGAAATGCCGCAAACAATTATTGAAAAGTTTTTGAATGACCCCGACGGCATGATAACTCAATTAAATGCGGAACAACTTGCGGAAATTTTGGGCCCTGCCACAAGTGCTTATCATAATACATCCACACCACTGATCACGGACGATATGTACGACATGCTCAAGTTGCGTCTTGTGGCACTCAAACCGACGCATCCTCTTCTTAAACAGATTGGGGCTCCCTTGGACGGCGAGAAGGTGGCTCTTCCATATTGGATGGGGTCGCTCGACAAAATTAAAGACGACGCAAAGTCAATGGAAAAATTCGTTCAGAAATATCCCGGGTCGTATGTTATTTCCGATAAACTAGATGGAGTGTCAGGCTTGCTGCATTTCAATAAGGGCCAGTGGCATTTCTACACCCGCGGCGATGGAACGTTTGGTCGAAACATCTCAAAGTTGCTACCACATATCAAGGGAATTCCATCAACCGTGCGTTCTGATTTTCCAAAAAAGTTTGCTGTTCGCGGCGAAATTATTCTATCGCGCGCATCGTGGATCAAACTATCGGCAAAGGGATCAAATGCTCGTAATGTTATGGCTGGCACTGTGAATGCAAAGACTCCGGACCCCGAAATTCTAAGTGAAATGCAATTTGTTGTTTATGACATGTACGAACCAAGACAGCCACTTCAGATTGCAATGACTACCATGAAGGAAATTGGACTAACTGTTGTAGAGCATCGCACCGTAACATCCGACTTTGTCAATGTTGAGAACCTATCACAATACCTATTGGAACGACGCAAAAACTCGCCTTTCGAAGTTGATGGAATTGTCATCACGCACAATGAAGTTCATACCATCGGAAAAGGCAAGAACCCCAAGCATTCGTTTGCATTCAAAAGCATTCTTACACACGAGGAGGCGGAAGTCATTGTATCCCATGTAGAATGGAATGCAAGCAAAGATGGCTATCTCAAGCCCCTTGTGCATTTTAATGTTGTCAATCTAAATGGTGTCAAAATTCAAAAGGCGACAGGTTTTAACGCACAATTCATTGAGGCACATGCAATCGGCCCTGGGTCACGCATTGTAATTGTGCGCTCAGGCGACGTGATTCCCCATATTCTCCGCGTCGTCGAGCCGTCTTTCACCAAAAAAGGACACTTCCCAAAGGACATCGAGTACGATTGGAACGACTCACGTGTGGATATCGTGATAAAAAATAAAGATAGTGACGTTGATGTTCAACTCAAACGACTAGAGCATTTTGTCGGACACATTGACATCAATTATCTTGCAAAAGGAACGCTTGCAAAACTATATGCCGGCGGCTTTACGACCATTCCGAAAATACTTGCAATCAAAGAGTCGGACATGTTGAAGCTTGAAGGGTTTCAAACCACGGGTGCATCTAAAATTGTCAAAGCCATTGCGGATGCTCGTGCCAAAGCCACATGTGCGGACTACATGGTGGCGAGCAACATATTTGGACGGGGCCTAGGCAAGAAGAAACTGGTTCTTCTGTTGGCGGCCTTTCCTGACGTTGAAGCTTATAAAATTCCAAAAGACAATGAAGTCAATGGAACAACCATTCCGGGCATTGGTGAAAAAACAATCCAGGAATTTATCAAGGCGCTCCCCGAGTTCTTCAAATTTGCCAAAGAGATCAAGTTGAGTTGCTTGCAGAAAAATCCCACGCCGCCACCCCCCACTTCAAACCTTGACGCTAAAAAGATTCAAGGAAAGGCGTTTGTCTTTACGGGCTTTCGAAACAAGGATTGGGAACAGCAAATTGATGCCCTTGGAGGTACTATTTCCGCAACAGTCTCCAAAAAGACCAGCTTTGTCATCGCAAAGAGCGAAGATGTTGATAACTCCAAAGTGACAAAAGCCAAAGGGCTCGGCATCCCAATTGTTCGCGAGGAATCGTTCATAACATTTTTCTCATGAATAAGTATCACGGGTCACAAATGGCAAACGAAGCGTACTGTGTAAAATGCAAGAGCAAAAAAGAAATGAAAGATGTGTCTCTGATCGTAAATGGCAATCGCGCCCGCGAGGTCGGTCTTTGCACCACTTGCAACACAAAAATGTCCAAATTCGTCAAGGCCCCTGCAAAAGCTAGCAAGTGAATAAAGCAGACGCACCTTATTTTTTCGTATTTTATCAATCCTCGCATTGCTTAAAGGTAATAATTCTCTGTCCAAATAACAGAAGTTTCGTCGTATGCACAGTGACAACTACATCCGGTTTGAACCAAACACGGTTCAAATCGACCACTTGGCTGTCAATGTAAGCGAAGATACGGTAGATAGTTTGAACTTGACATCGACACAGTATTTGATTGTGGGAGAACAAGTTTCATCGAGCGGCTCGAACATAAACAAGAGCTACAGCTTTATCGTTGATAATGAAGGCGTCTCCATCAAGTCGTCTATACCCAATCGACAAGCACAAAATCGCGAATACGCCTTATATGTTGAAGGTGATGTCTTTGTCAATGGCCAAATTCAATCTGTCCATGGAACTGTTGGTGTGGGTAGTACAAGTACAGTTGGGGGATCGAGTGACTTTGTCCGTGTTCCAAATGCAACCGATACACTCTTTCATAACGGGAAGCTAGTTCTAGGTTCTACCATTGCAGATGCCACCAACAATCAAAATGCTTTTAAAGTAATCGAATCGGCAGATCGCAACATAGACCATGCCCAGATAGCGATTCAAAACACACAGAACTCGATATTTCACTTGGGAATTGTGGGAACGGCGAAAAACTCCCCGGCAGTCATCAATACCACGTCTCGCACACCATTAGAGTTTCATGCTAATCGTCAAAATGACTACTTTGCTAGAACATATTGTAATGCCGAAATCCCGTCGTACTCAACAATCAACGACGCACCCCATATGTGCATCGACATCAACGGCAATGTTGGAATTCGCACCAACTGCAATGTACATTTAAATTACACATTCATCGACAAGTCGGCCACTTTACGGTCTGTAAATAAAGCAGCAAACTTACATGTGAATGGAATGCTTTTCACATCTAATTTGTTAATTTATGACACTCAATCTGAAACCATCAATAACATTGATAACCTTTACGTACGCCGCAGAGGAATATGGGTTGAAGCAAGCAATGTGAATACAGGAACGTTTCCAGGAATTTACGCATTTACATCAAATATAAGTGTGAATACACCATTACTTCACGACGATTATAATTTATATGTAAATGGCAACGCCAAATTCGAAGAAGATCTTGTTGTAGAAGGCGAGTCGAAATTAAAAGACCTTCAAGCGAATAAGATCGTCAGTTATTTTGACGCGAGCTTTAGTAACAATGTGTTAGTGGAGCGCGACATTACTGTAAATGAGACATTGAGGGTCAAGGGACAGATTCAATCATTGTTTCACATAGACGGTTCGAATGTGTGGTGCAACATAGACTTTCGACCTCAAAATATAGACTATGTGGCGCTAAAACTACGAGCCGCGGGCGATGTGCTATCAACGGCTTACAAGTTCGGTGTAGGCATCAATCAAACATCCGATCAAGTCGAAAATAGCTTTGTGGTCAAGAAACGCATTGACAACATGTATCAATTCGAGCTTTCTGATCAGAGCACTCGTCTCATTGAACGTTTCGCTGCCATGGGTCACTTCAAAACAGATTCATACCGTGCAGAGATAGACGGCAGTCTCATCATCACTACCGGAAATCAGTTTGATGCTCGTTTCAACAACACCGGTTTATTTAACATGCGCCAAAACATTTACTTCTACCCGGGTGAATATGTCGATTCAGAAAAAACAGTTCTTCCAATGATTCGCCAAGGAAATCCTCCGACACTAGGCGTCTTTACAAAGGAAGCCGCAGTGGGAAATAAAGGTCGCGTCGGTATTAATACATTCACACCCCGTTCCTCATTAGATGTTAATGGCGACATATCAGTAACAGGACAATATCTATTTACGGATACAAACGGAGACTTGCAACCTATTGGCAAATGGCTAGCGCGCATCAACGCAAATGCATCATCTTCAACCAATGCGCTTTACACAAGCGGCCTATACTATTTAGAAGAAGACGCTCCTCATGTTGGAATAAATGTACCACCTGAGTTTCCATTTGGTTTGAGTGTTGCAGGGGGCATCAAATCATATGGAGGCTATTTCACAAACAACAACGAGCAGATTGTTCCATGGCTAAGACCTACTGCCGCGTATGTATTGCCTAGCCAACAAGAGGTCATGTATTCCCCTTCAATTGTTGGTATCGGTGTAACAAATATCCAATACCCTTTGGAAATTGCAAGTCAATATAATGTGCCCGCTTTCATTGCAATTCACAATGGTGGTACAAACAACACAAGCGGAATCATCTTTGCCGACGATAACAACTCATGGTCCCTTCAAGCAAACAAAAACGATAATTCGATACAACTCTCAAGACATGCTATTCCCACGAGCAATCTCGCACTTTGGACACGGTTGGATGCGAATCATAATCACCAAGTCTTCATTGCTGCGGACTCGAATTTGTTGTACAGTGAAAACTATGACGATAACGCTTCATTGACTGTTGGTGGAAATTTACATGTGATTGGCACCATCAACGCAACAAATGGATACCGTTTCAACGGTCAAGTCATGATTAACAACAATATCGAGGGTGATTACCCAGAAATAAGCACAGACGATGTGTTCATTGGTGGCAATACCATTCATGTTCGTCCCAACAACCTGAGCTACATGTCCGTCGGCTACACTGACGCATTTATGCGCTCCGTGTTCAACTCAACGACCGCGGTGCTTCGAGTCTATCAATCGGTCACAACAAGAACGGCCATTGCACGCTTCATTGCCAAAGGTTCTTCAGGATTCATTGAAATTATGAATGAAAACAACAAAGGGCTCCGTATTGGTGTTATTGAAAACACAGTGCGTATGTTGGATGTTGCCAGTGGTAATGCATTCATGACCTTCGCTTCGGATCCCAACAACTTGCTAAATCGCTTTGTTGGTATTAACACGACGGCGCCCGCGGCGAATTTGCACGTCATAACGTCGCGCGGCGGCAACAACATGTTGAAGCTCACACGTATCAACACAGTGGATACACCCGATACGGTCGCGTCCATCAACATTGAAAAGCGCATTCAGATCAGTGATTCCGATCGAAATGCACAATTTTATAGATGGAGCTTTCTCGGCCCCAATCCTTCTTTTCAACAAAAGCTAACACTCAATTATGCAGAGGCAGATACAGTTGCGGCGACAAAAGAAACGTTTTGCTTTACAAATAAGGGAAGCATCGGAGTCTTAACAACCACACCTGAGTACGCACTCGACATTGCATGTAAGGGCAAGCATGGTTCCATTCGCATGTTTTCAGCATGCAACCTATGGGATACACCCCAACTAATTTTCCAGAGCGGAGCATCTATTTTTGGACAAGACGTTCAAAATGATTACCGTCTATTTAGCGCAAGCAATAATTTGACCCTCGAACAAGCTAGCTCGTCGTTACAAGTCCCATACAAATTGTTGAACTTTACTCCCGAAGGTAATGTCGGTATTCGTAATAATGGCCAGCTTGACTACGAATGCACAATTGGTGGAAAACTCAATGTCACAAATGGCATCTTTTTGAATGGTCGCCAACTTTTCTCTGTTGATGCATCGACCGGTCTCATTGGATTATATCTTCGAGAAAATGATGTTGTTTTACAACCACGAGTCAAGGAAAATAACATTCTTGAATGGGGAGGTGTAGCTATAAACTACTCATCAGGAAAGCAAACGTCCAATTTATTTTACATAGCGGGTGGGAACAATGCCAATATGATGGTTATGGATTCGGGGTATCCAAATGTTCAAGTACATTTTGTGAGCACTAAAACAGGATCAAGTACAGGGTCTATTTACCGACTTGAAAGCGAAAATGATACATTTAGATTAAGTTTAAAGCAAGATGTGGATAATACTGAGAAATTCGTGTCGGATTCATCAAATGAATATCCACCTGCTTTTGAAATCGATCCGTTTGCATCAGACCAAAGTCGATACAACATGCGACTTTTCGGTGACCTCACCATGGTGTATCCCGACGCATCCGTACATTTCAACAAAAATGCCACTGTGAGAGCAACAAATTCCAACGTCCAATTAGACATAAATACAAGCAATAATGGCCTGATTATTCTTCAAACGAATCCTAGTGCCTTTGAGGCCGACTCGGCCCTCTTGATGCTCAGCAATGTAGATTTTGCCAATCAAAAATGTCTTGTTACACGGGACAATCGCGTGCGTTTGGGTAACGTGTCCATACCGAGTCGGCTGTCATCCTATCGACTTGCTATTTCTGATGGTATATTGTCGTATGGTCACATTCTTCCAGGAGACACCACATTCACACTTGGAAACAGCATTGATCGATGGGGCAACATTTTCATTGCCGCCGCCGCCCAAATTAATATTGGCAATGTCAAGCTCATTCAAGTCAATAATGAGGCGCAATTCAAGAATATTGGTACGAACAGTGAAAATTTCGTGAGCATGCGCGTGAAAGAGTTTATTATGGACGATAATCAGACCACATTTGATGATGAAAATAATTTCACAAACAGTACTGATTTCTTCTACAAACTCACACCAGATAGTGAATACAAACTACTTGTCAAGGAGACAAATCGCTTTACATCGGTGTCCGTAAATTATGCGCCCCTATGGAGAAATTTGGACGGCAATTTCTATAACTTTGAGGGAAATTTGAGCACAGGAAATACAACGACCGTGCCCGATAGCAAGTTTTATGTGTATAATAGCCTCAGTATTCCTACGATGCATATCGAATCGTCCAGAAAATCTATACTGTACATCGATGAAACTGACAAAATTGGAATTGGAACAACCGCTCCCACGGTGGCTTACGAGAACAATGTAGAATTCAAGTATAACCAAACGGGCTCTTTCGAGGAGAATGTATTCTTTAAAAAGAGCGTTGATATTGAGTTAGACTGTGTGGTGCATGGTGATATCACCAACGACTCGGATATTCGCATCAAGAAAGACCTCGAAAAAATAACAAGCGCTCTTGATAAAGTTACTCAACTCACAGGATACACATTTACGCGTACGCGTGACAATGTGCGTAGCACGGGACTCGTTGCCCAAGACATCCTTCAAGTGTTGCCGGAAGTTGTTCATGCAGACGCAGAAGGTATGTATAGTGTGGCGTACGGTAATATGATGGGTCTCATCGTAGAAGCCATCAAAGACTTGAAGGCCGAAGTCGATTCCATAAAGGCGATTGTAGCCTCTAGGTAATGAATATCATATAGTATAACAGAATACACATGGGAATACCTACATAGACCATGATATCATATTGTTTTTTTGACACATTTGTCATATAAATGGATTGAATTTGTTCGCGCACAATATTATACCACACGAGCATACATGCATATGCCAACACCAACGGAATCCCCTGCTTTGGGGCGCCAACAATGAAGGCTGGAAGTGCGTGAAACACCAAATCAATCAAAACATAGTTGTACGCTTGCGCGTGCCGACCGATGTATTCCGCATAAACGCTCCACACTTCGTGCGGGCCAACATATACATGGGCAACAAGCACGCCGAAGGCGACGATCCAAGCGTTGGCTTGCACAACTTCATGAACCGGCATTATACGTGATGCCAAAACGAGCACAACGTTGTAAAAAGAGTACATTTTAAGAACATTTGTTAATGGTCTCATGCGTGTGATGTACTCCCTAAAAATAATCAGGCGTTTAAAATTCGATCCAAGAAACCAAGATCTGGAGGACACTGATACGAGTGGAGTCCAATGAAGTCAAGAGCGCCCGTGATGCATAGATGAGAATCGCTGTCATTCCACCAGTTCCTCCACTTCAATGCACGCAACACCATGTTGTTTGGGTGATAGATGCTCATGAAATTGAAGTAGATCTCGTACTCGGATGCGCCCGACAGTTCCATGGGATCCACACACTCCAAAAAGGCTTTCCAAAAGGGCTTTTGATGATGGGCCTCTACTATACTAAAGAGTTCTTGAAGCATCGATGCGTCAAACATCATATGATGGCAAATTCCAGAAAGATCACGGGCTCTATGTAACGTAGGGTGCATTCGCGCCATGTGGGTGAAATATGGCTTATTGTGTTCATCGCCAAACGCGTACAGTGGAGTGTTGTTATTGTCAAAGGGTACAAAAGGCTTCAAGAACACAAGATCCGAGTCAATCACCAAGTACTTCTCGGACAACGACGGAATGTAGTGGGATGCATAGAGTTTCAAGAGCTGCTGATAATACCATCCAGTTCGATCGGGACGAACATGCGGCGTGATGTCCGGTTTGTTGATGGATTTGAAGTTGCTTTCGTCGATGATATGCACCTCGTTGGCGTCAAGAAACCCATATTGGGCGATCGATAAATCATTCACGTTTGTCACCATATAGATACGACGAAACCCTTGCACAAACTGCTTGATTCCACGAATACAATAGGGCAATAACTTAAAGTCCTTGGCACATGATACGAGAACGATGTCGTAAGAGTGCATTATACACTACATATAGCAGTTAGCAAATGTTTTTAAGTATATTTACTCTTTCTCTTATCTTCGAAAGCACCATTATGTCATCCATGGTGGTGTTATTGAACTTTTGAACAAGAATGGGGTACCTTTCGACTAAGAGGGCTTCTGAAAGATCGTTCCAACTCACCAGCACCAGGATTGGCAAGTCGTAAGGCGCCAATGCCTCAACAAACATACTCTCGCTCACGATTGGAATTACACCCAAATACAAGCACTCCCACATACGATGCGTATCCACGCCGTTACCTTCGGGACATATCGCGTACTTATGAGAAGCGAGGTACTGTAGGTAAGCTGATGACTCGAGGGATGGAGTCATAGGAATGCTTTTTGACAAGCATATTTCTTTGACATGTGCGCGTGTGTTGGGGGCTGTGGCGACGTTGAAGTTGAAGTAGCATAGTTTCTCCTTTCGGCTTTGGCTCAATTGGCTTCTTACTTCATTCAAAGCGGCTAAGTTGCCATGCGCCCACTGACTGTTAGCTATGCCAATCGGAAGCGGGTGCAGTTTCGGGTGGCGAATACATATGTTTTGGGCAAACCATGCACTGATACGTGTGTTGATGTCGTTCAGGTACGGAAGATACCTTTCAGTAATGCCATGGTCACTGTTGTGTGTCAAAAGAACAAACCCTTGATTCAAATGCGGGTATATATACTGAAAGAAGGCATCAAGCAAGTGTGTATAGACAAAAAGGCTTCGTGCTTTTCGAATTGCGAGAATGGATTCGTGGGTTGGTGACAGGCGGGTAAAGTCGTGAATCGTAACATAGTGTATCGTGCCTTTTGTTAATGAAGGCTGAAAAGAAAGTTGTTCTGGTGTTGCAATCGTAAGGTCCGCCAACTGTTGAAGGCACTCACCCGTCACGTATTCATTCATGATAAGTGTCATTCACCCAACGCCTTATATGTTATTGTCGTCACCTTTGGTCGTTGCAAGAGAATATCGCGACTCAAAGTAGAACTTACTTAGCAAAAGATTACATATATTTATCATGGAGAACACAAGAGGTGCATAAATGGGTGGTTGGTTGATAAGCACGCCGTATGTTACAGTGAGCGAACCTCCCATCAAGTAGGTAAGAAGACTTGCATACGACAAGTCTTTTGCCGATTTTGTACTCCACACTTTGAACACTTGGGGAAGTGATTGAAAGCTCAATATGATACCTCCTATGTATCCTATAATTGAGGCGAGCTCCATTCTATAGGTATATCTTTGACGACTTATATCGATTTTTGGACTACAAAAATAATGCTTACGCCACTTGCTCTCACAAGGCTGATACCTTTTCCCAAAGGGGATTCCATACAGTCTCAACCCAACCATCTTGTTCAGAGTAGGGGCCGAACTTACAATCAAGAAAGTAATACTTGAAAGCTCGTAGAAGCAGCCGGTCTTCCTTCAAGACAAACATGATTTTTGCCAAGTCATCTTTGATATCATTATACCATGCGTGCAAAAGACACTCTGTCAGTTCTGCAACTTGGACCACTTGTCCATCTACAACTGCGGCAAGCATGCCGTATCGGTCACCCATTTGTGGTGTTGTATAGTTGGTACAATAACCATCATTTTTTTGCAACATGTCTAAGTTTTCAGTCAAGAGCCTGTTGCAAAGGCGGATGAGAAAGGCCGAGGAAACCCGACGTCACCCACGCATCTTCTCGCTTGCCATGACGAACGAGGCATGTAATGTTATGAGGGGCAATCGCGTGTTACATGCTGATGCTGCGCGGATGAAAGAGCTAGTGAGAGGATGGCGCATTAAAAACATGAATGGTACGCGGAGGCAGGCTGAAAATGGCGCAAACGGCGCTGCCCCGCCCTCAAGGCGCTCTCACCGCCGACAAAAGAAGCTGCCTCACTCCAGCTTGGCCATGATGGCCTCGTACTTCATGATCTCGTACTTGATCTCCTTGATCATCTTCATCGACTTGAGCTCCGAGCGCTTCAGCTTGGTCGTGGCGTGGAACAGCAGGTTCGGGTCGATGGTCGTGTTGGTCGTGTCGACGAGGCTGTTGATGTCCTTCATGTGCGCGCGCATGCGCTCGTTCAGCGTGGTGAAGTTCTCGACCGCGGTGACCGTCATCTCGCCCATCTCGTTCAGGTACGCGCGGTAGTTGTCGATGTCCATGGCCATCCACTCCCACGGCGTGTTCATGTACGGAACCGCCATGGGGGAGGTAGGCGGCGGCGTGGCGCCGGCGTAGGTCGTGTTGCCGCGCGGCGCCTCCTGGATGATGAGCTGCTCGTCGTTGGCCGGGGGCGTCTCGTCGTGGAGGATGATGTGCTCGTCGTCGGCCGGCAGCGGCGAGGTGCGGTGGCGGCGGCTTGAGCGGTGGCGGCCCGCGCTCGAGTTGATGGCGCCACGGCAGGCGGTAATGGTCTTGAACACCATGTTGGTCTGCGCGCGCAAGAGGGGGGCGAAGCGGCGA
>Ga0208974_1000129_pt1 | contig 32877 bp, 41 predicted proteins | sample GreLakmeER15MSRF_FD_187699 | JGI IMG/M metagenome (GOLD analysis project Ga0208974, IMG submission 187699) | Freshwater lentic microbial communities from great Laurentian Lakes, MI, USA - Great Lakes metaG ER15MSRF (SPAdes) | ecosystem: Environmental > Aquatic > Freshwater > Lake | place: Great... | reverse complement strand
AAATTGATGAATCTGAAATCGCAGAAGATATTTTAGTAGATAAAACTAAAAGTAATTTTTTAAATAAAAAGGAAGAGAATGATGTTGATAAAATTATTTTAAAAAACATAACGTCTTTAAAGAAAATGGCCCGAAGTCAAGGAATAACAACACAACAACTTATAAGATTAATTAGTCGTGAACAGTAATTTATATAATAGAAAGGCAAAATTGCCAAGTGATCTTATTAAACATTTAAAAAAAAATGCTAGTTCTGTTAGTGCGGATTCAAACACAGAAGGGTTTAATCGGAATCAAGATTTGGTAGATGGTAGAATTGTTACATACCAACAAATAAAACGTATAAAGAATTGGTTTGACGATTATAATGGTAATAAAGAAGACGCACCCTTTATATTAAATGGTGGTGATAGAATGAAGTCTTGGTGTGATGAGGTGTTGAGAGTTTGGAGAAGTGGTGATTCATCAAGTAAGGAACATAAATCGGATACCGGAATGCAAAATCAATATTTGGATTCTCACGAAAAAAATAGTTTTAATTTGGCGGATACCCACACAACAACCGCAGACAATTTAAAAGTTAACTCAGTTACTGAGGAAGTAAAAAGAATAAATAAACTAATAAACATTATTAAATAAGATGCCAGTACAATCAGATAAATTAGATTTTTCACAACCTGACAATGCGTTGTCTAAAATTGCTGAAGAACAAAGAAAAAGATTATTTCCAAGAAATGATTTTAAACCTACAGACCAATACTCAACGGTTCATCCCGATGCTATCGCAAATGGTGATAAGATCGGTAGGGGTACCGGTACCGAATTAGACATTTATAATCAAAAGGCCGGAACATCTACCGATATTTTTGAAAGAAAAGATGATTTAAAAGTAAACAAATATTCAACAAATAACCCATACTATAACGTTAAATGAAACTACTTAATAGTTTAAAAAATATCGTATCGGAAGCCGCGGCGTTAGGTGATGTCCAAGATTCCATTAAAAAGAAAAATATTATTAATATATATTATGACGGTAATGACAATGGTGGTAAGGGATATAGAACGATTGAACCTGTATGTTTAGGGTACAGTAAAAAGGGTAATTTAGTTTTAAGGGCTTGGGAAACTGAGGGGTCTTCTTGGTCAGAAAAAAACAAAGGTAATTTTTTACCTGGTTGGCGGCTTTTTAGGTTAGATAAAATCTTTACTTATATGCCGACAATGGATAATTTTAGTGAAGTGAGACCTAAGTATAACCCTAACGGGGATAAATCTATGGAAAGGGTTTTAATAAACGCAAGGTTCGATAATTTAGAAAATATAGCATAATATGGGAGCAGCAGAAGATTTAATGCAAAGACTTGCAGTATCAAAAAAAATAATGGAGAGATCCGAACAAATAAAATCGGGAGATATCGATAGTAGACGATATAATATACCATCGGTTCAAGATTTTGAACCTGTTCAGGCAAAATATAACGTACCCGAAGAGTTTTTATCAGAATCGGCAATACAAAGACCGTCTCACGATCCAACAAAACCATTAGATAATGATAGAGTTTTAAACTCAAAATTGCCCGATGAAATAAAAAGACTTATGATAGAACAACCAATCGTTCAATCGGGTAGTGTCGGTGGGTCTGCGACTATTTCGGAAGAAGTAATACAAGGAGCACAGAGACTAATGAATATGGATAAAAATAAAATTACTGATTTCCCTAAAAGTAAGGTGTCCGAAAATTCAAATATAAACACACAATCACCAAATTCAAATAATGTTAATGTTAATGAGATTAAAACTATGTTACGTGACATAGTTAGAGATACCGTTAGGGATGTTATTAGAGAGGAATTAAAAGAGGCTGGTATGTTGGTCGAATCAACGACTAACTCTAACGACACCATCCAGTTTAAAGTTGGTCAACATTTATTTATCGGTAAAGTCACTAAGGTTAAAAAATTAGAGAGATAAAAACTATTTTAGTTTTACAATCCACCTCAAAAGGGTGGATTTTTTGTTTTATATTGGTTATGTTTTACCTAAATTAAATTTTATATGAGCAAAATAAAAGTATTAGTATTACCTTCAGATAAAACAGGAGTCGGAAAATTTCGGTCTATAGACCCTCACGTTATGTTACAAAATAATCACGCAGATGAATTCCATGTGGATATAGACTACGAACCAAAAGTTAACGATTTAAATTATTGGAAACAGTATGATATTGTACATTTCCATAGAACTGTTGGTCACGAATATGAAAATTCCGTAAATTTAATACAAAGACTAAATTCATTAGGTATAGTAACCATAATGGATTTAGATGATTATTGGTTACCAACAAAAGAACATCCAGTACATCAATTAGTGATACAGAACAAATTACACGAAAAGATAATGGCGAACTTAAAGGTTGCTGGTCACGTAACAACGACCACATCTGTATTTGCAAGTGAGATTAGTAAGTTAAATAAAAATGTGTACATACTACCAAACGCAATTAACCCAAAAGAACCTCAATTTCAAGCGGAAACACTACCTTCAGATAAATTAAGGTTTGGGTGGTTAGGCGGATCATCCCACTTACACGACCTTAAATTATTGGATGGGACAATCAATAAACTAAAACCATTTAAAGATAATTTTAGTATGTATCTTTGTGGTTTCGATACAAGAGGTACCGTTACAGAAATTAATCAACAAACGGGAGAACAAAAACAAAGGGATATTAAACCTGAAGAAACGGTTTGGGCTCGTTATGAAGAAATCTTTACGGACAAATACAGTATGGTTGATGAGAAACATAAAGACTTTTTAATGAAATTTAAAGAAGACGAGTATGTTTCAGATGTATTACCATTCTATAATCGTGTTTGGACTAAACCCGTTACAAGTTATGCAACAAATTACAGATGGTTTGATGTATCACTTGCACCGATCAAAAACCATATCTTTAATAGGGTTAAATCACAACTAAAAGTAATTGAGGCTGGTTTCTATAAGAAGGCAATTATCGCATCAAACATCGGACCTTACACAATCGACTTGAAACATTCACTACAAAATGGTAACTTTGTAGATGGAAACGCTCTTTTGGTGGATGAGGTTAGAAATGGTGATTGGTCTAAGTATATGAAAAAATTAATTGACAACCCTAATTGGGCGTATGATTTAGGTCAACGTCTTTATGAGACGGTTAAAGATACGTACGATCTAAATAAAGTAACAAAAGATCGAGCAGAATTATATTTAAGTTTAGTAAAATGATAAACATACCTATTACAAAAATGTTATTTTTAGACATCGAAACTGTTGGTGTTTGTAAAGATTGGTCAACATGCCAAGAAAGTAATCCAAAAATTGCCGAACAATTTGTTAAATATTTTGATTGGTTTTTAAAAAGATTCCCTGAAGACAATTATGAAACAGATGGGTTAGAGGAAGAACTTCAAAAAATGAATGACGTATATTCAAAACGCACAGCACTCGTTCCTGAGTTCGCAAAGATCGTTTGTGTGTCGATGGCTTTTGTTATGGAAAATGGAGAAGTAAAAAAACAAACTTTTTCAGGTGACGACGAAAAAAAGTTATTAACCCAAGTTAGAGACTTACTTGACAGATGTCAAAAGTTAGATTTTTATCTTTGTGGTCATAACTTAAAGAACTTTGATATTCCTATGTTGGCAAAAAGAATGATAATAAACGGAATTTTACCGTCTAAGTTATTACCATCTTACGATACTAAGCCGTGGGAAGTTAAAGCTATCGACACAAAAGAAATTTGGCAATATGGATCATATACATCAATTGGTTCATTGGATTTAGTTTGTGCAACCTTAGACATACCAACACCAAAAGATGGTGAAATAAATGGTGGTATGGTACACGAAGCGTATTGGAGTGGTAATAGACTATCAGAAATCTCCGATTATTGTGAAAAAGATGTTGAGGTATTAATAGAATTTATAAAAAAATTAAAAGAATTAAAATAATGATTGAAAAATTAAAAAGTCTGAACAAACTAAAGACCATCCAACACAAAATGAATGGTTTAGATGGAGAATCAACAGAATCGATGTTGAGATCAATAGGTGTAAACACAGAAGAACTTGAAAATATATTTTTTAATTCGTCTTTAAATAAAATACCCTTAAATTATGTGAACGAGTCGGACAATAAAGAACCCGAATATACCTATAGTTCAGATTCAGGGTTTGACTTACGTTCTACAGAAGAATTGTGGGTACAGGCTAATGATAGAAAATTAATACCTACGGGGTTAAGATTTGATATTCCTGATGGTTATGAAATCCAAGTTAGATCAAAAAGTGGATTGGCGTTAAAACAAGGATTGATGGTGTTAAATTCACCTGGCACCGTTGATAGTGGTTACCAAGGGGAAGTTAAAGTAATTATTTTTAACACAACAAAAGAAAGAATAAAAATAGAAAAGGGACAAAAAATTGCACAAGCAGTTCTTTGTCCTGTTGTTAATGGTAAGTGGGTTAATTTAGTTAAAGTAGAATCTATACAAGAAAAGGATCGCAATAATAATGGTTTTGGATCGACTGGTTTATGATAACAATAGGGTTTTCAACAAGAAAAATTGAATCAACATTCGTTGAAATGTTGAAAAAAACTTCGGGAGTTTCAAAACCCGAAGTTATACCATTTGAAAATAATGGGGAATTTTCATTAACGGAGGTTTATAATAAAATATTAAAACAATCATCAAATGATATCGTTGTATTAATGCACGATGATGTTTATTTCGATTCAAAGAATTGGGGTCAAAAAATATTAAATCATTTTAAAAGAAATTCTGAATATGGAATTTTGGGATTAGCTGGTGCCACAAATATGCCAAAGTCTGGTAGATGGTGGGATGATTTTTCTAAAATGAAAGGGATTGTTAATCACGAACACGGAGGAAAAAAATGGGAGTCAAAATATTCACCAAGCAAAGGTAATGAACTTGATGATGTTGTTTTGGTTGACGGACTTTTTATTGTTGTTAATAAAAAAAACATTAAGGAAATATTTAATGAAGAGATCGGTGGATTCCATTTTTATGATGTTGATTTCTCATTTAGAAACTTTATTAAGGATGTTAAAATTGGTGTTATGTATGATGTTAGAGTTACACATAAATCAATCGGTCAAACAAATTTTCAGTGGGAAAAAAATAGAGAGATATTTGCTGAAAAATATAAAGACGTATTACCCGTTAAAGTTAAACGAAATTTAACATTAGATTCTCCATTGAAGGTTCTGTTGTCCTGTCTATTTTTTAAGACGTTCACCGGTTCAGAAATGTATGTTTATGAGTTAGCTCGGGGGTTAAAAAAATTAAATTGTGACGTTACCGTTCTTTCAGACATTAACGGCCCGTTATCTAAACTCGCACAACAACAAGGAATTAAAGTGTTACCGTTTTCAAATTCTCCTGGGTTTAAATTAGGTGATGGGAAATGGGGGTTATCAACACCACAAGGGACACAACCATCACAACCAAATGTTATGTATAAGATTGGTGAGGTTGATTATGATATTATTCACACGCAACATACACCAGTAACAAATCAAATGTGTCAGATGTACCCAAATATAGATAAGATATCAACAATACACTCTGAAGTTATTGAATTGGAAAATCCTGTAATAAATGAAACTATTAAAAAATATATTTGCATTAGACCAGAAATCCAATATCACATATCAAGCAAGTTTAACATACCTTTATCGGATACGAAAGTTATTTATAATCCAATAGACACCGATAGATTTAACAATAAAAATACAAAAGATAATGGTTATGTTTTGTTTGTTGGGACTTTAGATTATTTAAGGGAAACTACTATTAAAGACTTAGTTGAATATAGTAAGTCAATCGATAAAGAATTTTGGATTGTCGGAGAAAATAAATCAAACTATTTGGATGATTTGTTAAAACACGGACACGTTAAGTATCATAACGCAACAAATAGTGTTGAGTCGTTTGTCAAAAATTGTTCTGAAACTGCGGGAATTTTATTGGGAAGAACAACAATTGAAGGGTGGTTGTGTGGAAAACCGGGTTGGATCTATAATGTGGATGAATCGGGGTATATTTTAAATAAAGAAAGGTTTAATATTCCTGAAGACGTTAGTAAATTTAATTCATTGGAAATAGCAAAAAAAATAAAAGAGGAATATATAAAAATTTTAGAATGATTAAGGTTGTAAGTTGTTTTTGGAATGTTGAGGATTACATCGATAAATGTATTGAATCGGTAAAAAATCAAACACATAAAGATTTTACTATGTATTTGATCGACGATGTGTCAACAGACAAAACTATATTTAAAATAAAAGAATTAATAAAAGAAGATGATAGATTTGTACTCATCGAAAACAAAGAAAAAAAATTCAAGTTAAAAAATATGGATGACCTGTTAATGAATGAAGAATTAATGGATGATGAAGATATTATTGTTGAATTAGATGGGGATGATTGGTTATATAGTAATAACGTACTTTCATTAATATATGAAAAATACAATACTAATAAGAATTTATGGATAACAAATGGTAGTTTTGTATACTCTACGGGCGGGTTTGGATTCTCATCAAAAGTTAATCCATCAACTGTTAGAACCGACACCTTTCTTTTTTCACATTTAAGAACTTGGAAAACACATCTTTGGAGAAACATAAACGAAGGTTCTTTTACCGATACTAACGGGGAGTATTTTAAATCCGGTGGTGACGCAGCATATTCTTTCCCTATGTTGGAGATGTCCGGAGATAATCATTATGAATACATACCAGACATACTTTACGTTTATAACGAACAAAACCCAAGAAATGATCATAAATCTGGTAGTGGTTCCGGTAGTGCTCACGAACAGGTAAGGTGTTCATCAATAATAAGAAACATGCCAAAATATGAAAGAATATATAGATAAACCATACTCAACAGCAAAGTTAATGGGAGGATTAGGAAACCAAATGTTTCAAATAGCACATGCCGTTTGTCAAGGGTGGGAAAACAATGTCGACTCACGATTCGTACCTATTTCGTATACACCTATGAACCAAGCAAGACAAACTAAACATTATGTAAATAATATTTTTAGGAATATTAATTTTGTAGATAAAATTAATAAAAAACAATCGCTAACCGAATGGTCTTGGAATGAGTCTAATATTAAACCGAATTTTAATACTACAATAGAGTTTAATGGGTATTTTCAAAGCAGTAAAAATTTTTTGGGTCACGATAACAAAATTAAAGACATATTTAAACCAACAGAAACGTTCAAGAATGAAATTTATGAACTATATCCAGAATTAAAAAATAAAAAAACCACCTCAATTCACATAAGGAGAGGTGATTATCTAACAATCACCAACGTTCTACCCGTCATTGATATCTCGTACATAAAACATTGTATGGATTATTTCATAGATAGTGATGTGTTTTTTATTTTTTCGGATGATAAAAATTGGGTTAAGGAAAATATTAAAAATGATAAAGTAATTGTCGTTGAGGGGTTAGAGGATTATGAAGACCTTTGGATGATGAGTTTATGTAAAAACCATATAATGTCAAATTCATCATTCTCTTGGTGGGGTAGTTTTTTAAATGATGGGAACCCCCAAGTATTAGTACCAAGTATTTGGTTTGGTCCGTCAGGGCCAAATCCATACGATAACATATATGAATCTAACTGGAAAAAAGTAGACGTAAAATATGATAACGGATCTTTAAAAACAATATAATATGAATAAAATAAAATTAGTAGACAGTTCCTTTTCTCATTCAGAGTTAGGATATAGTAGCGATTTCCAACCGTCAAAAATATTTAAATGGGATAGGGAAAACATTGATTTAAACGGTAATGAAGATATCGTATTTACAGATAATAGGTTATTAGATGCGAAAAATAAAAATAATTCTATAGGTTGGTTAATTGAGCCAATTGAAATTTTACCTCATATATACAGTAATGCTGTTTATCTTAAAGAAAATTTTAAAAAGATATATACACACGAAAAAACTTTAATTGATACAGGCGACCCGTTTGAGTTAGTACCTTTTGGTTGTTGTTGGATTAAACCAGAAGATCAAAAAATGTACAATAAAACTAAATTAGTAAGTATTATTGCATCCAATAAAACCCAAACTAAAGGTCATAATTTAAGGCATGAAGCAATAAGAGAGTTAAAAGATAAGATGGATGTTTTTGGTCGAGGTTACAATGAAATTAACTATAAATTATCGGGATTAGAGGATTATAAGTTCTCAGTAGTTATTGAAAATTGTAAAAGGGATTATTGGTTTACAGAAAAACTAATAGATTGTTTAGTTACAGGGACCATCCCATTATATTGGGGGTGTCCGTCTATTGGTGATTTTTTTGATGTGAGGGGATTTTTTATTTTCGATACCGTTAATGAGTTAAAGGAGATTGTAGAAAATTTAACAGAAGAGTCTTACAATTCTAAATTAGAATTTGTCCGTAAAAATTTTGATATGGCTAAAAAATACCTACTACCGGATGACATAATATATAAAAAAATAAAAAAATGAAAATAAGTTTTAAAGATATAATAGATTCACACAACAATAAAATTGGGATGTGTGTTGCGACTGGATTTAGTTTAAAACCGTATTTGGAAATGCTTTCTTTATTGTCTAAAGATATGAAAAATAAATACTGTTTTTTGTCCGTTAACGAATTTGAGTCAATGTTTGATTTAGATGCTGATTATAGGGTGGTGGCAAATAGTATGTTCACCGTTGCAAAAGAATATGAAAGATTTAATAATAAAAAAAACACAAAATTATTATATGCTGATACTGTAGATTTAACTGATAAAGAATTTGTTAGTAAATTTTTAAAAATTAACTACTTACCGTACGACCAACGACACTTTAAACACACACACTGTACTTGGGGTAGTGGTGTTGGTGGTCGATCTGAATGTTGTGAAAATATATGTGAAGACAGAGTTACAATACAAGAAGAGTTACAAAAATACACTAAATCGAACTTAACTTACGGAACCGGATCCACAGTGGCATTACATATGTTAGCGTTTTCAATATTGATGGGGTGTAAAACAATATATATATTTGGTGTTGATCTGGATTATTCTAAGGGTTATGCTGGTGGTAATATTGTAAACTACGACACTTTTACACCATACCTTAATGAAATATTAAATGATTTTAAAGTAATAAAAGAAATGGCGCAGAATATAGGTGTGGATATTTACACTACAAGTGAAGATTCACCATTAACTACTGTTTTTCAATATAAAGAATTTAAAAATGAATAATAAAATATTAATAGCGATGATACATCCCGAAGAATGGAACCAATATATACCATTTGACGGTTATTTAAAAACTATAAAAAATAACTACATAAAAATAATATGTGTGGTACACGAATATGCAAAAATATTTATGACATCTGCGGATATTATATATACTATGAAAAATTCGGATATGGACATAAAATATCCTTTTTTACTCGATACTCAAGTAAGGGAAAATCATTATTTTATTAATAAATGTGTTAATGAGATACAAAAAGATTACCCCGATAACGAATTAGAGTACATATCGTGGCAAAGAACTGATTACCATTCAGGGGTTGTTGATACAAGATACGCCACTGAAACGTATCGTACATCGTTTAAGTATGCTCAAGAATGGTATAAAAGTGGCGAATTGGTTAAACCTACACTGCAAACATTTAAAAGAATTAAATCAAAGTACTCCAAATACTTTAATGAAAACACGTATATAATATTAACTAGAAACTTTAATAATAAAGCTAGTGTTTATAATACCTCGTCGTTTATGCCTGAGATTGATGATTTTATTAGATGTCTTGTAAACAATGGATTAAATATTGTGAACATAGGGTTCCCCCCACATAATTGTGATGTGCAAAGTAATAATTATATGGAAATTAGTGACGACCTATCTCAAGAAGAATTATTGTCGTTATTTTATTTAAGTCGTGGGGTACTAATGCAAGCAAATGCGGGTGGGTTTGTTAGTCACTTTTCATCAAATGTTGATATGTTTTTTTATAGCGAACAATGGTTTTTACCTGGTGAGTTCGATAATTTTGATTTATTATCACATAAAAATAAATTGGTGTCTACTGAAGATATTTCACAACACATAAAACCGATTGATGGTGTTGATGTTGATATGAAATTTTATTCTATAGTTAAGTTATTGACTAATCATAAGAAAAAGTTTAACTTATTATTTAGTGACGATAAACCAACTATATACGTAAAATGAGTTCTATTTTTAATAAAAACTATGTTAAAATAACCTATGGAGATGAAAAAACAACATACCCATATAAATTCGCAAAACATATTATTGAAAAATTTAAAATTAAACCTAACTCTAAAATTTTAGATATTGGTTGTGGTAATGGAGATATTACAGCCTGTTTTGGGGATTTGGGTATGGATATATATGGTTTGGATATATCTGAGTCGTCATCACTAATGTTAAGTGATAAAAAATTTAAAAAACACAACTTAAATGATAGGGACTACCCTTTTGAGGATAATAGTTTTGATTACATTTTTTCAAAATCGGTTGTTGAGCATCTTAGAGATCCGGACATATTAATAGACGAGGCGTATAGGTTATTAAAACCTGGAGGTGTTTTTATTTGTATGACCCCTAGTTGGAAACATTCGTATAAAGAACAATTCTATATTGATCACACTCACGTAACCCCATTTACAAAATACTCATTAAAAACTGCGTGTGATTTGTCAGGGTTTAATTCCAAAACCGAATATATTTACCAACTACCTTTAATTTGGAAATTTCCTATATTAAATATTTTTAGGTTTATTATTAGTAGGTTACCGATTCCGTATAGACCATTTTATGATGTTCCTTGGAGTAATGGGGTAAATAAAACAATAAGATTCTCTAAAGAGGCGATGTTATTATGTAAATCCGTTAAACCGTGAAATGTTTAATATTGGCTCGGGGTGGTAGTAAAGGGGTACCCAAAAAAAACATCAAAATATTAAACGGTAAACCTTTAATATATTATGTTATAGACGCAGCAAAAAAATCAAAAAAAATATCAGAAATATACGTTTCTACTGATGACGAAGAAATATCGGAAATAGTAAAAAAATATGGAGTTAAGATTATAAATAGACCCAAAACAATATCAAACGATAATTCTTTAGATGTTGAGTCTTTTAGACATTTTTGTGAATTAACAAATGAAATGGAACCTATTGTACATTTAAGGGCAACAACACCGTTAATTGACCCTATAGTTATAGACGATGCTATCGAGGTCTTTATTAATGGTAAAGATATAACAAGTTTAAGGTCTGCACACGAAACTCCAGAATCTGCGTATAAATTTTTTATTAAAAGAAATGATACCTGGAGACCCTTATTTGATGGGTTAGATACTAATCAACCAAGACAAACGTACGAAAAGACCTACACCCCAAATGGGTATGTCGATATCGTATCACCTAAAATTTTTATGAATCAAAACACGTTTTATGGTGAAAATATTTATGCCTTTGAAACAAAGGTAACACCAGAAATTGACACTATTGAAGATTTTAACTATATTGAATATATCTTAAAAAATAATAAAAATGTTTGAATTTTCTAAAGTACCTGTTTTTTGTGAAAAGATTAAAACAAATCACAGAACAATATTGACTGATATACCGTCACCAGAAACGGTAGATATAATTAATAATTGTATACTAAATGAACCCAATTCTATGAATGACCAATTACCTGTCGTATGGGATTCTGCGGTTAATTTTAATGTTTACGATAAGTCAGGAAATCAATGGATAGATTTTACTTCGTGTATATTCGTTTCTAACGTTGGTCACTCGAATCAAAAAGTTAAAGACGCAATAATTAAAACAACAAACAAAAATTTATTAAACGCTTATTATTACCCAACGGAAGAAAGATCCGAATTTTCAGATCTTTTGGTAAAAATTACTCCTGATAATTTTGATAAAGTTTTATTTTTATCGACCGGATCTGAAGCGGTTGAGTCATCAATAAAAATGTCAATTAAATACACTAAAAAAAATAAAGTAATTTCATTTAATAATGGGTATCACGGAAAAACTATGGGATCGGCAATGGTTAGTGGAAAGTTTAATGCTCAAAAATGGATTCCCGTCCAAACTTATGTTAAACACTTACCATATCCCGATTCACACACCATAGATAATAGTAAAATGACGATTTTTGATTTATTTAATGAATCATTTAAAAATTTAAATCCTGAAGAATATGCTGCAGTGATTTTAGAACCGTACCAAGGATGGTCTGCAGAATTTGTACCAAAAGAATATATGAAACTACTAAGAGAATGGTGTACAAAAAATAATGTAGTTTTAATTGTTGATGAAATACAATCAGGGTTTGGTCGTACGGGTAAACTTTTTGCGTTTGAACATTTTAAAATTGTTCCAGATATCATTGTTTGTGCTAAAGGCATATCATCATCCTTACCATTATCTTGTGTAATCACAAACAATTCAATATTAAATACTGATATGTCGTACAATAGTACTCACGGAGGTAATCCCATAGCAGTTGCGGCATCTAACGCATCTGTCAAATTTTTATTAGATAACGATTTAGTAAATGAATCCAAAAGAAAGGGAGAGATTTTAAAAAAAGAATTAGAAAAATGGAAATTAGAAATGCCGAATTATATTAAAAAAGTTAACTGTAAAGGTCTTTTGGCTGGAGTCTTTGTAGAATCACCAGATGGTAATAATATCGATTTTGTTGATAAGGTAATTGAAGTAGCAATGAGGAAGGGACTTTTATCAATAAGGACTCAATCGGGGACACTTAAAATCGGCCCTCCATTAACAATATCAGATGAAGCGTTAATTGAGGGTATAAATGTTTTAAAAGAAAGTTTATCAGAATGTTTAGGCATATAGGAATCGTTGTAAATGACATTGAAAAAATGTTGTGGTTTTATCGTGATATATTATCTTTAGATGTTATGTATGATGAAATAGAACAAGGGGAATTTTTAAACCACATATTAAACACTAAGAACGAATCACCGAGAATAATAAAATTAGGTATTAATAATTCAACAGTCGTTGAGTTATTGGATTTTAATAAGTTGTACACATCACCAAAAAAAGAACTATTGGATAAGGGGTACACTCATTTTGCATTAACTGTCAATGACTGTGATGGTATCTATTCAAAATTAAAATTAAACAATCTTAAAACAATAAATTATCCGGTGGTATCAAACAATGGTGTTAAAGTTTTTTTTGGTGTTGATCCGGAAGATAATATTATAGAATTTGTTGAGTTATTATGAAGATAGGTGTTTTACAGGGTCGATTGACCCCCCCAATAAAAGGTCTGATGCAGGAATTTCCTGAAAACACTTGGGAAAAAGAATTTGTGGATTCTGAAGAAGTTGGTTTATGTGGTATTGAATGGTTAATTACTAAAAATAATTTTAAAAACAATCCTTTCTTTGAAGACGCCCCCCTACCAAAAAATATACTATCGGTTTGTGTTGATAACGTTGTTGATAAAAACTTTTATAAAAAATCGTTTTTAAATGATAATCTTGTACCAGTTTTGGATATTATGATAAGTAAAAATATTCTAAACTTAGTATTCCCATTATTAGAAGATAGTTCAGTAAATGAAAAAAAAGTAAGGGATATTTTTATAGATAATATTTCCCCCATATCCGAAAAATATAAATCAATATCATTTTGTTTTGAGTTTGAGTCAGATAAAGAAATTGCAATGGAGGTGGTATCTAAGAGGGAAAATTTTTTTATCACATACGATACAGGTAACTTTACCTCTCACTATAAAGAAAAAGTAAATCACACAGACCTAATTAATTTTTTTGGTGATAAAATAAAAAATGTACACATAAAAGATCGTACTTACGATGGGGTCACTAGAGAAGTCGGTTTAGGTGATACCGACTTAAAATCAGTATTTAAAACACTTAAAAATATTGGTTATAATGGTAATTGTATTTTACAATTATGTCGAGGTGTTAGTGGAGAAGAAAAAAAATATATAAAAGAATCATACAGAAAAATAAAAAATAATTATATCTTTTAGTATGGGAAATTTATTTAATATGGAAGGAAAAACCGCACTAATTACAGGTGCTGGTGGGTTACTCGGACCAAAACATGCAGAAGCATTATTAGAGTTTGGGTCTAAAGTGATTTTAACTGACACCAATTTAGTGTCATTAAAAGAAAAATACGATCATCTATCAAATCTATTTGGGTATGAGAATGTTTGTATGGAATATATGGATGTCACCAATAAGGAATCTATTAAAAATGTTGTCGACAAATATGATAGGGTTGATATTTTAATTAATAACGCAGCTAAAGATCCTAAAGTCACAAAAGACGACACTAATCTAACTCCTGATTCTAGATTTGAGGTAATGACGGAAGAATACTTTAAGGAGGGTGTAGATGCGATAATTAACGGAACGTTTTTAACGTCCCAAATTGTGTGTAATAAAATGTTAGAAACGGGAGGTGGTGTTGTTCTAAATATTTCTTCGGATTTAGGGGTTATTGCTCCCGACCAAAGAATATATCGTGACGAGTCTAAAAAAGAAAACGAACAAAACGTTAAACCAATCACGTATTCCGCAGCAAAATGGGCAGTAATCGGTATGACAAAATACTTGTCGGTATATTTTGCAAAAGATAATATTAGAGTCAACTCATTAAGTCCAACCGGGGTTTATAATGACCATCCTATTGATTTTGTAAATAAATTATCTAACATTATACCAATGGGTAGAATGGCTAATATTGATGAATATAAAGGCGCAATTGTTTTTATGTGTTCAGATGCTAGTTCATATATGACAGGATCTAACGTAATAATAGATGGGGGTAAAACAGTATGGTAGAAATAATTAAAAAAAACTTGTTAGAATCTATTGATTTAAGAACTAACATTTTAAATGATAATGATGTTATAAATAAAATGTTATTAATATCTGAAAAAATAATACAATGTTATAAAAATGGGAATAAGGTTTATTTTTGTGGTAATGGTGGTAGTTTTGCAGATGCTCAGCATTTATCAGCAGAATTAAGTGGTAGGTTTTATTTTGATAGAGACCCATTAGAGGTTGTTTTATTATCATCTAATATGTCCTACTTAACTGCAGTTGCGAACGACTATTCTTACGAAGACATATTTTCAAGAGAATTAAAATCATCAATAAAAAATGGTGATGTGTTAATAACAATTTCAACATCAGGCAAATCTAAAAATATTATAAAAGCAATTAATGAGGTTAAAAATATGGAGGTTGACATCTTTTCATTTTTAGGTAACGATGGGGGTGAAATAAAAGACCTATCAACCATTAGTATTATTATTGAATCGTCCAACACAGCAAGAATTCAAGAGTGTCACACATTTTTAGGTCACACAATTATTGAAATAGTAGAAAATAAAATGTTTAAAAATTAAAAAAAAATTATGAAAAAGACTTATGTTATCGCAGAAATTGGTATTAACCACAATGGGGATTTAAATTTAGCCAAAGATTTAATGTTAATAGCGAAAAATAGTGGGTGTGATGCAGTTAAATTCCAAAAAAGAGATATTGATTCCGTATATACAGAAGAAGAATTATCAACATATAGGGAGTCTCCGTGGGGAACAACAAATAGACAACAAAAGGAAGGGTTAGAATTCAGCATTGATGAATATAGAGGGTTGGAATCCTATTCTAAAGAATTAGGTTTAGATTTTATCATTTCTTGTTGGGATAATAAAAGTTTAGATTTAATTGAGGGTAACTTAAATGTTAAATACCAAAAGGTTGCGTCGGCATTACTTACAGATAAATCGTTTTTGGAGAAAATCAATCAAACAGGTAAACCAGTAATCCTATCAACAGGTATGTCAACAGAAGAGGAAATAGACGCAGCTTTAAAAATTTTAAATAATGTCGTATATATTTTAGCATGTACCAGCACGTATCCAACAAAAGACGAGGAAATAAATTTAAATTATATTAAAACACTTAAAGAAAAATACCCTCAATATAAAATTGGGTTTTCTAATCACGCAAGTGGTCTGATCCCTTGTTTTGGGTCTGTGGCATTAGGTTCTGAGTGTGTAGAATTTCACATAACAAAAGATAGAACAATGTATGGGTCAGATCAAGCAGCATCAATTGAACGCGTAGACGAATTAGTTTCAGGTATTAGAAAAATGGAAAATATTATGGGGGACGGAATTAAAGTTGTTTTTGAGGCGGAAAAACCTATAGCTAAAAAATTAAGAAAAACAAATGATATATTGTTTTGATTTAGACGGTACTTTATGTACAAATACGGATGGTAAGTATGAAACGGCAACCCCTTTTTACGATCGAATTGAAATTGTAAATAAATTATTTAATGATGGAAATACAATTATAATAGATACTGCAAGGGGGTCAACCACTAAAATCGATTGGTTTGAAGTTACAAAAAACCAATTACACGATTGGGGGGTGATGTATAATGAATTAAGAGTTGGTGTTAAATTAAATGCTGATATTTTTATTGACGATAAAGGTATTAATGATAAAATTTTTTTTAAAAATGAATAGGGTATTAATTACAGGATCAAATGGGTTAGTTGGTTCCGCATTAAAAAATATATTGGGTGATAACCACATATATCACACAAAAAAAGATGTAAACTTGTTGGATAGTAAAAAAACTTTAGAGTACATCACATATAATGTTAAACATAATAATGTTGATACAATAATACACTGCGCAGCTAAAGTAGGGGGGGTTCAATCTAACCTTAATAATAATAAAGAGTTTTTTATTGATAATTTTATATTAAATAATAACATCATCGAATCCTCATTTAAAAATGAAGTTCCTAATTTTGTTAATTTATTATCTACTTGTGTTTTCCCTGAAAAAAATGTTACTTACCCACTTACCCACGATCAGATAGATAAGGGGGAACCCCATTTTTCAAATCACGGATACGCATACGCTAAAAGATTGTCTGGGTATCAAATTAATATGATAAAAAAAATATTAAAATCTAACTGGGTCTCTGTTATACCAACTAACGTATACGGTATACACGATAATTTTAATTTATTTCACGGTCATATGATACCGGCAATGATACATAGAGCATTTATTTCTAAAAATAAATCAGAAAATATGGTAATATGGGGAGATGGATCACAACTTAGACAAGTTATACACTCTGAAGATTTAGCTAAATTAATATTGTGGTCTTTAAATAATTGGAAAAGCGATTCACCCTTTATGGCCGTTAACCCCACAGAACACTCAATATTAGACATATCCAAGTCCATATGTCGTAACTTTGATATAAATTATGATGACGTGGTTTTTGATAAAACAAAACCTATAGGACAACTTAGAAAACCCGCAATATCTGATGCCCCTGAAAATTTTAAATTTATAGATATTAATGATGGGATAAAAAAAACCATCGATTGGTTTGTTGATAATTATAACACAATAAGAAAATGAATAGTTACGATATAGTGATAGTATCTCACGAAAAAGATTTTAATAATATTAAACATATTATTAAATACTCACAAGAGAATTTAAATTTTGACTCGATACACTTAATTTTAAGTGAGAGAGAGGAGTACCGAGAATTTGAAATGATTAAATCAATAACACCAAAACCAATATTTTTACATAAAGAATCTGACGTAATTAAAATAGATAAAGAAAAAATATCATTTAGACCTAATTGGATATATCAGATGTTATTAAAGATGTTTCAAAACGTTACAAAAAATGATAACTTTTTAATTATAGAATCCGATTGTCTTATTTTAAAACCTTTAGAGTTTTTTGATGGAAATAAAACGATATTTTACTTAGGTAGGGACTACCCAAACGAACCGTATTTTAATTTTAATAAATCAATATTAAATATTGGTAGGGAGTATGATCATTCTTTTATTTGTGAATTTATGATGTACGATAAAAAAATAATTAAAGATCTTTTAAAACGAACTAATTGTGGATCAGTTGATGATTTTATAGAGATAATTTATAAAACTGTTAACGATGACTGTTATCCTGCGGATTATGAGCTTTATGGTAATTTTGTATATAAATTTCATAATGAAAATTTCGCAGTTAAAAAATTAAATTACCATATGACGGGGAGGGACGGTAGACATAACCCGGTTTGGTCGGAAGCTGAAATAAATATGTTGGTTGATATCCATAAAGATATGGACGCAATAAGTTTTCATATTTGGGGATTAAATTAAAAAAATAAAATAAAATGGAAAAAATAAATTTAGTTAACGATACCATAAATAAAGAGGATTTAATTGCCCTCTCTAAATGGTTATTACAAGACAAAACCCCAAGACTAACAAAAGGGGATTTAACGGTAGAGTTGGAGAAAAAGTGGGCCAAAAAAATGAATACTAAATACTCGGTATATGTTAATTCCGGTTCGTCATCGATTCTTTTGTCACTAGCAGCACTATTACATAGTAAGCAATTAAAAAATAAAAAAATAATAGTCCCGTCACTGAGTTGGGCCACGGACATTAGTAGTCCTATTTTACTTGGGATGGATCCAATAATGTGTGATTGTAACCTATATGATCTATCTTGTGATATCAACCACTTAGAAGAATTATTTATAGAACATTCACCATCTTGTTTTATATTGGTTTCACCTTTAGGACTTGTTCCTGATATGGCTAAAATCACTAAACTATGTAATAAATACGACGTTATTTTATTTGAGGATGTTTGTGAAAGTATGGGTTCTAAGTATAAAGAAAAATATTTAGGATCATTTGGATTCGCATCGTTTTATTCTATGTATTTTGGTCACCATTTGAGCACAATAGAGGGAGGGTTTATAAACACCAACGACGAAGATTTTTATCACACATTACTAATGATGAGAAGTCACGGTTGGGATAGGGATTTACCAGAATGGAAACAGTCCGAATTGAGAAAAGAAAATTCCGTTAGTGAGTTTGATTCTCTTTATAATTTTTATTTGCCGGGTTTTAATTTAAGATCAACGGATTTACAAGCATTTATTGGTTTAAGATCGATTAACAAATTAGACGACTTTTCAAAAAAAAGAAATAAAAATTTTAAAACATACTTAAAAAATATAAAAAATAACATATTAACCATTAATGATGATACCGAAAATTTTATTTCAAATTTTGCATACCCAATTATTAATAAAAATAGAAATAATATTGTTAATGATTTAATGGAAAATAATGTAGAAGTTAGGCCACTTATTGCTGGAAATATGTCAAATAAACCTATGTGGTATAAAACATACGGTAAGGTTTCGTTACCAAATTGCGAGATAGTTGATAAGTTTGGTTTTTACATACCAAACCACCAAGATTTAACAAATGAGGATATAATCAAAATAACAAAAATAATTAACAAGTATGAGTAAAATTGCACTAATCACAGGAATAAACGGACAAGACGGGTCATATTTAGCTGAATTTTTATTAGATAAAGGTTATGAAGTCCACGGAACTTTAAAGAGAAACTCTGTTTCTGAAAACCAAACAGCAAGATTAGACGACGTATATAATAGGTTAATATTACATTATGCGGATTTAACGGATTTATCGTCTTTAATAACCGTGATACAAAAAGTAAAACCATCAGAAATATATAATTTAGCCGCACAATCCCACGTAAGGATATCCTTTGATCAACCATTATATACCGCACAAGCAACGGGAATTGGTACTTTAAATTTATTAGAAGCGGTAAAATTAATGGATACGTCAATTAAAATATATCAAGCATCATCGTCCGAAATGTTTGGAAATAATATTGATGAGGATGGGTATCAAAGAGAAACAACACCAATGAATCCTGTATCACCATATGGGTGTGCTAAAGTATTTTCATATAACATTTGTAGAAATTATAGAAATTCGTATGGAATGAAGATATGGAATGGTATATTATTTAACCACGAATCACCAAGGAGGGGAACCAACTTTGTAACCAATAAAGTCGTAAAGGCTGCGGTAAGAATTAGTTTAGGGTTACAAGATAAATTACATTTAGGGAATCTTGATGCAACAAGGGATTGGGGGCACGCCAAAGATTATGTTGAGGCGATGTGGTTAATGTTACAATCAGACAAACCTGACGATTACGTATGTGCAACAGGAATATCACACTCAGTGAAAGACTTATGTGAATACACATTTTCAATTTTAGGTTTAGATTTTAAAGATTATGTTATTGTTAATGAAAAACATTTTAGACCTGAAGAGTTAGAAAATTTAAAAGGAGATTCGTCTAAACTTATGAATGACTTAAAATGGAAGCCAAATTATACATTTGAAACTATGTTAGATGAGATGATTAAATATTGGTTAGATTATTACAGAGATGGAAAAATATAATTCACCAACAGTTTAATATATAAAAAAAATAGTTACTAATTAAGTATGACAAGAAGAAAAGTACAACCACAAACTGAAGATAGTGAGATTAAGTCATTTTCAAAAAAGGACTTCATTAATTCAATCATTAAGAAAAAACAAAAAAACAAATTCCTAACAAGTCACCAAGAAGATTATTACAATTTACTTAGAAACAATCAAATAACGATTTGTTCAGGACCTGCAGGTGTTGGTAAATCATATATTGCAATGAAAGCGGCGGTTGATTTACTTATGGATCCAAACAATGGATATGAAAAATTAGTAATAGTTAGGCCGGCGGTTGAAGCGGAAGAAAAGTTAGGATCACTTCCTGGAAATTTGGAAGAGAAATTAGACCCATATATTTTCCCATCTTATTACTTACTAAATAAAATTATAGGTAAGGAATCAAGGGAGAAATTAAAAGAAGCCGAAATTATTGAGGTGTTTGCATTAGCATATATGAGAGGTATGAATATAGATAATACCATTCTAATTTTTGAAGAATCACAAAACTCAAGTCCAAATCAGATGAAGTTATTACTAACCCGAATAGGGTTTAATAGTAAATTTTTTATCTCAGGTGACATTGAACAAACGGATAGGTACCGAGATAAAAAACAATCAGGATTGTACGACGCAATACATAAATTTAAAGGCATACCCGATGTTGGTGTGTTTGAGTTTGGAGATGAGGATGTGGTTAGAAACCCACTAATCACTAAAATATTAAAAAAATACGATGAGAATAGGGATTGAGATTAACGGAGTATTAAGAGATACTATTGGGAAATTTACTCAGTTATATGAAAAACATATGATTGAGGAAGAAGAACACGACGGTAAAACCTTTGAATTAGATATGTCGGGTAATACTGAGGAGATGTCGTCTTCTGATCACTTTGAATATAAAATATTAAGTGATGTGACATCTTTAAATTTAATGAATCATTTTAATTTTAATGATGAAGATGAGTTGTATAAATTTATGTATGAGGATTTTGCAATGCAGATATTTGGACATGCTGGATCTACCGAAACGTTTACCTTTAACGTCCTTAATGACACATACTTAAAATATAGAGATAATAATGAGTTGTTAATCGTTTCTGACGAGATGGGTAGATCAAAACCATCATCACTTTTTTTCTTATCTAAGTTTGGGTGCCAGTTAGAAAAAGTAAAATTTTACTCAAATACCACAATAAATTCAATGTGGAATGAAATTGACGTTTTACTTACATCAAACCCTAACCTACTATTAGAAAAACCAAAGGATAAAATCGTAGTTAAGTACAACACGAATTATAATAAAAACGTCGACTGTGAATATGAAATTTCATCATTGAAGGAGTTTGACGAAGTTTTACAAAAATTAAATATATGTTAAAATTTTTAGGGGAAAATTACTATTTAGATATTAACGAACTCGAAAAACAAGTTAGTTACGAAAAATCAATGCTTCCCGTAGTAACCGGAGGAACCGAATCAATGGATCAACAAATTAGTGTAACTCGATTTGAAACCTTTAAAGGATTGATTGACGTTATATTAACAGAAAGAGAGGAATTGGATGAGGGGTTGGGTGCTCACGGAGCTAAAGATTTAAGTATTCCGTTCAAAATCGCATTTAACACTTTATTAATAAACAGTATACTAAAAACACTTTAAAAAAAATGGAATTAGAAAAAATTGAAAAGGTTGAAAAATCTGTCGAAAATTTAAAAAATAAAACATCTAGAATTTATTTTTTAGTTCAGGACACAAAGGGGAACCCAAAGGCTGCCGTAAAATACATTTATGACGTAGCATTAACGTTAAAAAATAATGGATATAATACCATTATTATTCACGAAACAAACGAGTATAAGGGCGTTTCTGAATGGATTGATGATAGGTATAATGAAATACCGCACCAATCAATAGATGGCCAAAATTTGGCAATATCTCCAGAAGACTTTATTGTTATACCTGAAGTTTACGGTCACGTAATGGATCAAGTAAAAGGGTTTCCGTGTGGTAAAATTGTATTATGTCAAGCATATGATCATATGTTAGAAACAGTACCTCCCGGAGTATCTTGGGCACAATATGGATTCCTTAAAGTAATTACAACAACGGAAAAACAAAAAAAATATGTTTCTGATATTATGAGAGGTCTTAGTTATGATGTTATTACACCAAAACTTGACCCTATTTTCACTAAAAAAGAAAAACCATCTAAACCAATTATTTCAATACATACTCGTGAACAAAGAGATACCGCAAAAATCATTAAATCGTTTTATCTAAAATACCCACAATATAGATGGATCACATTTAGAGATATGAGAGGGATTAAACAAGATGATTTCGCTAAGTTTTTAAAAGAATCGTACGTATCTATTTGGGTTGATTTGGAGTCGGGGTTTGGTACTTACCCATTAGAATCTATGGCTTGTGGTACACCAGTAATTGGTAAAGTACCTTCATTGAAACCTGAGTGGATGGATGAAAATAACGGTGTCTGGACTTACGAATTCAACGACATTATTGATGTTGTCGCTAACTTTACACAAAATTGGTTGGAGGATAATATTTCTGAATCGTTATATGAAAATATGAAAATTACTTCAGACATATATTCAAAAGATAGTACGTTCGAATCAACTGTTATTTCAACATTTGAGGAGTATTTTGAAAAAAGAGGATCATCGTTTTCTGAACAATTAGAAAAAATAAAAGAGACAGAACAAAATTAATAATTATGGAAGAAAAAACAACATTTGACGTATCGGTTATTTTACCGATTGATTCATCAAAACATTTAGATTTTAATGACCTTTTAGAAAGATCTATTAAGTCGGTAATTAACCAAACATTACCAATAAACGAATTAGTTATTGTACACACAAGTGAGGAATCTTTGAAAAACGTTCTTAGTGGGTTTGATTATAGTGGATTAACTGTTAATTTAGTTGAGAATACGGGGTCTAAGGATTTTGCAACTCAAGTTAATTTAGGGGTTAAAAACGCAAAAAGTAAGTGGGTATCTATTTTGGAGTTTGATGACGAATATTCATCTATTTGGTTTAAAAATGTGAATGTCTACGTTAATTCATATTCTGATGTTGATGCATTTTTACCTTTAGTTGTCGATACGGACGATAAGGGGGTCTTTGCTGGATTCACAAATGAAGCGACATTCGCAGTTAGTTTAAATAGTGAAATTGGGGTCTTAACTAATGATGTATTATTGAACTACCAAAATTTCCAATCAAGTGGCATGGTTATAAAAAAATCAACTTTTGAAGATAATGGTGGGTTTAAACCATCAATAAAATTAACATTTGTTTATGAGTACCTATTAAGGTTAACGTATAATTCCGTTAGGATAATGACGATTCCTCGCATTGGTTACAAACATACAAATATGAGAGAGGGTTCTATTTTTTGGAATTATAAATTTGGTGAGGAAAAGGTTTCAGACAATGAAGTATCGTTTTGGTTAGAGTCGGCAAAAAAAGAACATTTCTTTACCACTGATAGGGGTATAAAATATGAACCACAAACCGTTTAATGAGTTATTCAGATGAAGAAAAAATTGTAGAAACGAATAAGACGAGTAAAAAACCTAAGTCTAATAACTATTTTGATACTCGTGAAGAAGAAGCTGTGAGAAACTATCTCACCGCCGAAACTAGTGAAGAAAAAGAGGAAATTTATAACACCTATTTAAAAATGCCTTTGGATAAGATGATTGAATCTATTATAAGAAGGTATAAGTTGTATCGAAAAGATATGGACTACAACGATGTTCATACTGACACACACTCATTTTTAATGACTAAAGTTGATAAATTTAAACCAGATAAAAATAAAAAGGCTTATTCGTATTTTGGAACCATCTGTAAAAACTACTTAATGGGCCAAATACAAAAAGAACAAAAAGAACATAATAGAAAAATTTCATACGAGGATATATCATCAACATTAGAAAATAGACCGGATATGGTTTATTATATGGAATTTGAAACTATTGACGCTCAAAAGATTATCGAAATATTTAAAGAAGACTTAAAAAAATATGTAGAGAATTTCCAAATGAATGAGAATGAGAAAAAGTTAGGGTTTGCGTTAATTGAGTTATTTGATAATTATGGTAATATATTCATCGGGAATGATAATAATAAATTTAACAAAAACATTGTATTATTATCATTAAGAGAAATGACTAACTTAAACACAAAAGAAATACGAATCTATTTAAAAAAGTACAAAGTTTTATACTTAGATACTGTTAAACGTATCTATCGTGAATAATTTAAAATATGATATTTATATAGTATGAATAGAAGTAGAAAAAAAGAAATATCACTTAACCAAGACTCGGTTCTTGGTTTAATGCAAGAAATATACAACGAACTTGTTGAACAACGAGCAACCGCAATTAGGATTCAAAATAAAATGATGGCAATGTTAAAGGATCCGGAAGATATGTCATTAATTGGTCCTGTGATAAAAGAACAACAAAAAATAATTAACGACACGATAGAGAAAAAACTTACACTGTCTAAATTACAATCAGCCATTTGGGAAAAAACCAGCAGCTCAAAAGAAAGTAACTTTAATTTGTCAGATATGGATGACGATCTACTACAGTCACTTATTAAAAAAGATGTAGATAACAGTAATAATAAAAATTACAAAATGTAACTATGGGGGTTGATAATAGTAATGATATAAAAAGTCTTAAATCAAAAATTTCCACCATTAAAGCGGTAAAAAAGGAAAAGGATCAGAGACGCAAACAAAAAAAAGAAAAAATAATACAACAATTAGATGAGGAAAAAACTAAAAGAGTAAAACAATTCAAGGATTTTAAAAAAAATGTTAAAAAAGAGGCTGCGAGTCTTTATGATGAACTGATTGAGATTTTTAAACAAACAAGTGGGGATATTCAAGACGCATATAAAGACACAAAAAAAGATTACAACAAAAAAAAGGATGATTTTAAAAACAAAAGAAAAGAAAAAAGTAAAAAATTCGTAAAGTGGTTAGATCCGACATCGGGAGATACCATCGCATCCAAAGTTCAAAGTGGAGCCACGTACTTAAAAAATACTGACACGATGAAAACATTAGGGTCAATTTTTTTTATTGCGGTACAAAACACAAAAGCAAAAATAAAGAATTTACTAATAGAAGATATAATATCGACGATTGGTTGTTCTGAGGAACAATCCTACAATAATATGTTATCAACACCGATATATATTAAAGTTAAAAATGTTGATTTGTTTGGTATACTAAAAACGTCTCCTGAAGATGTTTATGGTAAGCTAAATTACGAAAAAACAGAATCAACAAATGGGGATATACCTTACTCCATGAATAGACAACTTTATCGGAGGTTAGTTTCACCACAATCGTTTTCTCAAGAATATGGTCAGTCGTTTAAATCGGCATCAGGAGAAGAACTTTTTAATATACAGTATGTGGATAACTATGTTGATCAAAACAATATTGCACAATACGGTGACTTTTTTAAAGTTACCCTTAATGGTCAATTTAATAGTAGAACAAAGGTTAGTGATTTTTTAAATGATTACTTTACTAGCATTGACGTGTTTAGTTTAGACTCACTAATGAATAGTGCGTATGGCCAAATATTTGGTAGTATTAGTGTGGGAATAAAATCATCAGAAGAAGAGTTAACCGCATTTACTAAATTTTTAAAAATCGTTAAGAGGTTGATGGGTCTATGTAATGATACAACAAAAAAGATAGACATAACGGGAAATGGTAAAATGAGTGACCTAGACTTAATTGATGATAGTTTTTTTGAGGTGTCCTCATCTGAACAACAAGACATTGAAGAAATAGTTAATAGAAAAATAAATGGGTTGGTGACTTTTGAGGATTGTGGTACCGTAAATCTACCTGTAAACGTACCAGCAACTGCGTTAGTTTTAAATGATATCATTTCTGAAAATAAGGCAACCGGAAAAGTTAATTTATTTTTTAACGGCATAGACGATCTATCTAAAGATCAGAATTGGCAAAATGAGGCACCCAAAGGGTTAACTATATCTCTATCTATTGTTTCTGACCTTATTTCAAATTTACCGACAACGCTATTTAAAACAATTTTAACACCTAAAGTAATGTTGGGGTTTATGATTATGATTAAAGCAATTATAGCGAACACTTTAGATTTTGAAGATTTATCCGATTTTTTAAAGAAGTTTAGGAAATTTGTTTTAAGATTCACAAGAAATGTTATTGGTATTTTTATTGAGGAACTATCTAATGAAATTAAAAAAAATATAAAACGTTTAGTCTCATCAGTAATTAAAGATATTAAGGATGAGATAAAAGATAAACAGATTGCTATGTACGTATCAATATTGGAAGCACTCCTAATTGTAGGGAAGGGAATTCTAGACTACAGAGAATGTAAAAGTGTGATAGACGATATAATAAAATTACTAAAATTAATAGATTAAATATGGGATTAAGTACAACACCAGGATTACCAATTTTCGTATTAGAAGGTGCGAGATTTTTAAGTGGGATTTCAAATACAAGAGCACTTGCAAATGTTATTGAAAAATTACAAGAAGCCGGTTTACCAACCGATGATAATGCAGACGGGTCAGCAAATTTAATGAATTTAGCGTTTTTTTGTTTAATACAGGGAATGAACCAAGAAGCGTTCGAAAACGGTAAAACTGAGATAGCGATACCACCGTTGGTTATGACCCCGATAGGGTTTACGTCACCATCTAAAGGGTATGGAAAATCATATTAATATGAAAAACGAAGAAATTTTAGAAATATTACAAGATTATAAAAATAAATCCAATAAAGATTTAATAAGTGTTTTGGATTTTTTAAATAGTGATTTTGTAAAGACGAAAGATCTAATCATTAAATTAACTTATCATTTAGATACTACAGAAACCAGTTATAATAAATTATTGGGGGAAATTAACAAAAGGATAAATAATGTCGGATAATAAAAAAATAGGATCGGGTGAGTTGTCACAGGAAATGTCTCAAAATTTTTATTGGGGTGAATGTGTAAATAGTGACGACCCTCTAATGTTAGGTAGAGCAAGAATACGTCCCCTGATTAAAAGTATTGATCAGATGTTAAAGTCCGCAGAAAAGAAGGGGTTTTCTGAGGTTAGTAAAACACCTGAAAAAAACGGGCCTTGGTCTGATAAAGACCCTTTAATACATCTTTCATTTTTACCTTATTTCATTAACCAATCACCTAAAGTGGGTGAAAGAGTTATGATATTCTATTTTGATAGAAAACGAACAACAGGTAGAAATAAATTCTATATGTTAGCACCGTATTCGTCACCAATGACCATAGAAAACGAGAATCATAACTCTTCAAGAACACATTTAGATGATGGGTATCAGAACTCACTAGTAAGTTTACCGAACATTAAAAACAATGACGGGTCATATAAGGATCCATCAAAGACAGGAGTATTCGTTGACCCTATAGATATTAGTCTAAACGGTAGGGATAGTGCTGATGTTATCGTTAAAGATAATGAAATATTATTACGGGCAGGTAAACACTTTTCCTTTAATCGAGGACAAGTGCCGATACCTAACCCCAATAGGGCATTTTTACAGTTAACTAAATTTAACGAAAAAAAATCTTTAGGTGAACCTGAAAAAATTAAAAAATTTGTTGAAAAAACAGAACAAGTTAAATTTTTAATTGAGTATAGGTGTTCAACACAAAATAGTTCGGTTAATCTTTTTTCTGGTGGATTATACATATATGCGTTACCTGAAAATGAAAGTTATCTAACACAAACAAATGTGTTAGATTATGATACCGTATTAACGGGTAAAACGTCTTATCCGTTGGTGTATGATTATATTATTGGGTTTCCTAATAATAATCCAGTACCTATGGATGAATTCGCTAAACTGATTAGTCAAAGAATTAGAGATTTTCACGATGGTGCTTCTGCATTTTGTGATGTCAGTCCAGGGCAACAATTTCCATTTTTTTATAGGCCGGATGATTCAATACGAAACGCTATAATAAATTTAACCGATAATTCGGATTTGAATTCTATACAGAATATGAGTACCTTAGTTAGTTTGGTTAACGCATCAACAACCCAAGTAAATCCTGGTTACGGTTTAGTTTATAGGGACTTTTTAATTCCCCCACCTTTTACGATAACTGAAGAAACTGTTACTCCTGTTAACACACAAATAGTTGATAATACTGTCGCTATATTGGGGGCGAATAAACTATACTTATTGAGTTATGATAGTGTGGTTGAGGGTAAGGGTAAAATTGACCTATCAAATAGTATATATGGCATAACCGGAGGTACTATATTTGATGAGATAAACCCCAAAACGACATCAACAGTAAAGGGGGAGCCTCTTTTGGAATTATTACAACTAATGGTTAATTTTTTGGTAACTCACGACCACCCATACCCAATGTTACCACCATCACCGATATCTCGTTCATCATTAATTAGTACCAACGACGTGATGGTTAAAATGCAAGAAGCATATCAAAAAGTTTTAAATAGTAATATTCGCACTAACTAACTATTTATAGTAAAAAGTTATTATGTCTATTCACAAATCTTATTTTAATAAGTCAAATACTATAATATATGATTCATATACCAATACCGCCAGAAACCCTATTGTTGAATTATTTTACGGAAGAGTTGATGATTTAACTCTACCTTTAGGTTATAGTAGATACCTTTTTAATATTGATCTATCGGATCTACAAACAAAAATATCGGACAAAATTATATCTACAGGGTGTACTGGTTTTTCATCGTTCACACATACATTAAGAATGACAAATACGTCTTTTTTTGATAATGATTTACTAAACGATAAAACGTCACAGGGGAAAAGAAGAGCAACTTCATTTGATTTAGTTTTATTCAGAATACCACAAAACCAACAATGGGATTCGGGTGTTGGGTATGATTATTATAGTTTTGGTTTATCAAATATAAATGATCGATCGTTTTCACAAAGACCATCAAATTGGTTTGAAACAACGACGATTAGTGGTTGGACAACACCAGGTTTATATAACAACACAAATTCCGCTACAGGTACAGGTGTGAATTATTCGGCACTGACTATTGTTGATACACAACATTTTGAGTTTGGAAATGAAGACATCGAGTTCAATATGAGTAATGAAATAAATTCCATATTAAGTGGTGGAACTACTGGTGTAACAGGGTGGGGGGTTGCTTATTATCCACAAGTTGAAAATATATCGGGGTTAACTGAAAACTATTCGGTTGGTTTTTTCTCACCTTATACACAAACATTTTACGAACCATTTTTAGAGACATATTATAATGATTTAATCATTGACGATCGGAATAGTTTTTATGCTGGTAATGTTAATAACTTATATCTTTATGTTTACGACAATGGAAATCCGATAAATTTAGACGACTTACCTGTTGTTGATATTTTGGATATGAATGGCGATCCTGTTGTTGGATTCACTGGATTAACTACGTGTTTAGTAACAAAAGGGGTGTATAAGGTAATTATTAATGGTTTAACATCGACATCTATACCTTGTTTATATTATGACGTGTGGAAAGGTTTAACGATAGGTGGGGTTACCATTTCTAATGTTGAAAATGAGTTTGCGATATTAGAAACGGGAGGTAATTTCCAAATCGGGTCAACAACAAATAACCCTAAGATTTATGGGTTTAATTTTGATGGTATAAAACAAAGTGAAAAAGTATTAAATACTGATATTAGAAAAGTTAATGTTACCATAAAACAAGCCTATACAACAAATACTGTTTTAAATGGTATTGAGGGGTACTATAGAATTTACGTTAGGGAAGGGGCTAATACCGAAGTTCAAGTTCAAGATTGGACAAGAATAAATAGAACACCTGATGGGTACTATTTTATTTTTGATACGAGAGATAAAATACCTAATGAGTATTTTGTAGATATTAAAGTTATTACTGATAAAAATACAGACACATATAAAAGGGAATTACAATTCCAAATAGTAAATAAGAAATAAATAATATGGAAAATTTAAACAGAATTATTAGAAATGTTTTAAGAGAAGAAGAACATAAAAGATCTTCAAGATATATGTTTTTTTCTAACTTAGAACAAATGAGAAGACAATGTGATTTATTGTTGGATTTAGATGAAGAAATGGTTGAGTCTATTTTAGAAAATGGTCACGATTGGGCTCAAGATCACATCTCTGAGGCAAAGAATAATATGGATCAAGTTTTTGATTTTATTATGAATGAATCAAATGGTGATGACGATTATGAAGATGAGGAAATGATTGATGAGGGTCGTAAAAAAAAGAAAAATGTTGCAACTAATAAAGATTTATGGCAACAATCGTTGTCTTGGGCTAGACAACGTTACGAAGTTTGTCCTAGCGCTTATTGTAATGGAGCTGCGGTTAAAAGATATAACTCAAAAGGTGGTAAATGGACAAAAAAATAATTTACAGATATTGGACTAAATTGTTAGAGACCCGATAAAATGTTTCTAACGATAATATTTAAAGACTCTTTTTGAGTCTTTTTTGTTTTATATGATGTCATTACAGGTTTTTGACCTTTACCTGTTTGTGTATCTTTTTTCTCGGCAGATCTTTTTTGTTGACATGCGGATCTTTTTTCAGAATCAGACATTTTACTCGCAACACCTGAAGCACGACATTTAGGATATCCACCCTTATCCGTGTTATCTCTACCACAAGGAGGGTGTTTACCGTCGACTTTCCTACAAATGTTAACCCACGGCCCTTTTGGTTGAGAAGATCCTTTAGGTTTCTTCTTTGTCCCAAACCAAACCGCCAAATCTTCTTTGATTAGTGTTGTATATTGATCAACCCGTTCATCTAATTTAACTACAGTTTTTTTAGGGTTATAATTTTTAATAGGAACCGCATTTGTATTTTTACTAGGACCACCATTTAATAAACCACCATCATTATCTTGAGTAACAGCATCTGGATTATTTTTGATATAATTTACAATTTTTTCGGCTCTTTTTTCTCTTCTTTTGATTGTTTTTTTACTGTACGACATTTTACCATCTAAACTATCGTAATCTAATAGAGGGTCGTCCCACTCTGTTGCATATTCAGTAAATGGTCCGTTTATATGTTTTTCAAATTCCCGATAACCCGGTTGCATTGCGGACACGTAAGTACCCTTACTTGATCCGTTTGTTGCTTCCTGTAATACTTTTTTTATAATTTCACGAATGTCCATTATTTCTCCTATTTAATAATAAATATCCGTATATCATTAAATGTAAGTGGTATGCACATAATGTTAATATCCCCCAAGTCTCCATCCAAAATAAACCATTAAAAACCCAAAATAAAATTGACAATAAATATATCGGTAGATAAAACTTAAATCTTTTTGTTAAGTATAACGGAACCAAACAAGTAACAAAAAAAAGTATTGCAAAAATATTATGTAACCAAAAATGGTCAGGCACTGAAAACGACGTTAATAACAATAAAAACATTGAGGGTATTTTCCACTCATCTATTTCAAAAAAAAAGTAACTAACAAGGGCATTTGTTAATATAAATAAAAATTGTAAATTAGTTTCCCACGATTGAGATATTGAGTTTAGTTCCCCACAATAAAAATAAATAATAAAAGGTTGTAGTATGGCAAGTACTATAACAAACAACCTTGTAATAAAATCAAATTTACCTATCATCTAATAATTTTCCTTATCGTACCGTCCTCATACACCTCAAAAATAATTCCGATAGTATTATTAGGGGTAACTTCTTGACCCATTAAGTTTATGTATTTTACAATCTTTTTTTCTTTGATTCTGTTGTCCAACATTATTGGTCCGTAAACTTCAAATTTACCATCAATATCATATTGAACCAATCTATAGTAATGTAAAACAAATTGATTAATGTTATCTAAATAAAAGTAATTTGTTTTTTCATTTGAATTACCTGATGCGGGTTTTGTGGTGACTTGTCTCCAATCTTCTCCATCTGTTGATCTTTCGATTGAGAAATAATCTGAATTGTGTTCTGAAGCGGTAGCCCATTTTAAACTATTAAACGATGGGTATGCCATCCCTTCAAAATAAAGTAATTCTACTGGCAGAGGATTTTCATTTTGACTACCAAAATTAAACCAACTAAACCCAGTTACATTTGTACTTGTTACAGTAAAATCACTATTTAAAGATCCATTAATAGAGGAATGTGAACCACAAGATACCCATGTTGTATGAGACGGTCCAGGGCTTTTAATTAGTCGTACAATA
>Ga0208974_1000128_pt1 | contig 32998 bp, 49 predicted proteins | sample GreLakmeER15MSRF_FD_187699 | JGI IMG/M metagenome (GOLD analysis project Ga0208974, IMG submission 187699) | Freshwater lentic microbial communities from great Laurentian Lakes, MI, USA - Great Lakes metaG ER15MSRF (SPAdes) | ecosystem: Environmental > Aquatic > Freshwater > Lake | place: Great... | reverse complement strand
TCGCTGCAATACTCATAGCCTGCTTCCAAGAAGCACCTGCGTGTAAAGCACCTATGGCATAAGATGCCCCACTACCTATGCCATAGATGCCATCGTCTCTCATCAGCACAGATAACGTGTCATCTATCTCGTAGATAATACCGTTTAATGCTATGAGAAATATAAAGTCTTGGTCTTCTGATTCTTTATCAGGTTGATAACCGTTAACAGATAAAGTAAATCTTAATGATGGTGCAATTGTTTCAACCATATAATGATATGGGTCTTTGTTAGCCACTGGTGTTAATGATGGTGGTTTCCAAATGTGTTGTACAATATCGCAAGGCAATGTTAGTCCTGCACCTGCTATAAGAAATTTTCCACGCTTAGTTATTTTTGTAACTGTTGGGTGTGAGTAGGTTCTCCCTGAATCATCTGTGATTCGTGAGTCTGCAACAAGTAAACAGTGGTCTGGTTTTTGTATACCAATAATTGTTGTCACTCACTCCACTTCCTTTCAAAGTATTCTTTATCTGCCTCTGTAAGTTTCATTAACTCTTCATTGGTTGATGTTAAATGATTAGGGTGCAGATGTTCTACCTCTACTGGGACATAAGCAATCTCGCCCACAAGGGCTGCCTTTATTCTGATATCATCATCACCGTACCACCATCTAAAGTTCTCATCTGCTCTGATGTTTGTTTTAATATCAAGCACCCAACAGTAACCTGGGATGTGTCCTGTGTATGGTAACGGATAACCAAGCACTGCTTTTAGTTTGTTCATCTCGTAAGCAATCTTATTTATAGGATTGTTTTTAAGTCTTAAGTCATCATTTAGTACAGCAATGTAATCAGCACCGAATGTTCTGGCAACATCTATGCCACGATTCCACCACCTATGAATGTTAACTGGGTCTAAATCCCAAATATTATTAACACCTTCTATTGGTTCTGATTCAACTGTATGCACAATCACAATTTTTTCAGGAGAGATTTGACTTTCTTTAATTATATCTGCAAGGTATTGACGGCGTGTTCCAGTAGGAATGGTCAACCAAATGTCTAGATTATTATCTGTCATAACTATCTTTATCCTTACTACCCTTGTTGCCCAACCATCATATTCTGATGATGTGACAATCAATCTTAATAATACTACACCTTATGTGGATATACCTGTTACCATCACTGAACCAGTTGATGCAACTATTCAGACTTTTACTGGTACTCCTCAAACTAATCCAGGGTTTATTGATTCTTGGATTGAAGTATGGCAAGGCTTAAATAAACTTCGTGCAGATGATGATAGCAATTATTCTCCAACTAACGTCTTGGCATCTATTATTAATATGCCTTTAACTGCTGGTGAATATTTCATTCGTGCAACATCCTTTGCCTATATGTGCTGCAATGCGTATCCAACTGGTACTTACCTGTTGTCTACTAATTTAACAGTAAGTATACCAAGCCCATCACCGACAGTGACAGAAGTGACACCAGAGCCAAGCCCTTCGCCAACTGAAACTCTGACACCTAGTCCAACCCCAACTCAGACTTCATCTTCGCCAACTCCTGAGCCAACGCCTGAGCCTTCTTTTCCTTCTCCGTCACCGTCTGATACTCCGCAGCCATCAGAATCTCCAGAGGTTCCAGTTGTTCCAACTCAAGAGCCAAGCGAGCCAGACCCTGTACCTTCTCCAGAGTTTTTACTGCCGAGCGAACTTCCAACTCCAGATGTTCAAGATACTTTAGAAGAAGTTGTTGATTCGTCATTTAACGATTTCCCTTCTTCTTTGGAGAACGACTTACCTTCTTTGGAAGAAGCGTATGAAGAGATTCCAAGTCCTTCTTCCATCGATGAAATTCTAGACTTGCTTTCATTTCTTCCAGAACTTTCATTAGAGAACTTGCAAGAAACATTCCAACAAATATCTGAAACCATAACTGCTGCATTTGAATCCGTTCCTGGTGGTGAGCAAGTACTTGCCACCGCCGAATTTGTAGGTGAACAATTTACTGCTGCTGCAGAATTTGCTACCAATCTTGGTACCGAGTTTACACCTGAAGAACGAGAGCAAGCCCAACAGGTAGTTCTTGGTGCTGTAATTGTAACACAACTTTCCACTGCTACAAGGAGAATAAAGTAATGTTTAAATTCATCTGGAAACATCTTGATGCTTGGGCTGGCGAAGCCTTCACCCTAGTGGGTTTGGCTATCGCTTGGATAGTCCTTCCACCTGGCGACACGCGCAATGTTGTGGGTATTATATGTTTAGGAGCGTTTGCTGTTTGGACACTCTTCAAAGTAACCCTCAACACACAGGATGATGAATGAAAAAAGTTTACGGACCTTACAAAGGTTCTAAGGAAAACAAAGGTCGTCCTATCTATGTCATCAAAAAAGATGGTGGCAAGAAGACAACATCAACCAACAAGGCTCGTTTAGATTACAAGAAGAAGACTGGTAAAAGTCTTCCTAAAACAACCCACGTTGACCATAAAGATAACAACAAGCATAATGATTCAAAAGGCAACCTCCGTGCCGTCAGCCGAAAGAAAAATATCGGCAAGGAGAACAAGCGTAGAGTAGGCAAATAAGCCCAAATAAGGGCAAAATTTACGTCTTAAGGCAGGAGTAGGTATAGTTACCTACCCTGCCTCTTTTTGCGTTTTAGATACAGAATAATCAGAGTCACGAAATGGGGCATAACCACCTAGTTTTTTGATGATTGCATCGATTGCTCTAGTAACTCGCATACGTGCAGCCTTCTCATTAGGTAGGTTAATTAACTTGGCTAATGACTTAGAATCTTTACCTGATTGATACCACAAGTAAAGAACATTCTGTTGGTCTTCCTTTAGTTTTTCAAATGCTCTAGATATATCTGCCTGCATAGCAAGAAGGTTTCCACCTTCACCTGGAGTTCTATTGCTTCTATCAGAGTTAACATCATTAATGTTTTCTGGTTGAGTAAACTCACCACTTAAGACAGAAGGAAGTAACTCTTCAACGATATCTCTTTTGTAATAAAAGAGGTCAGTTATTTCATAGCCACTTGTTCTAGCCTTTTGATATTGACAATATTTACTCGTAGCATTATGCAATGCTCTAGCAAATAACCTTACTGAATCTTTTTGATTTTCTAATGCGTGCCACTCTTCTGTTTTCTTTGGATGTTCTACAAACCAAAGCCAACACTCTTGAGTTATATCTTGAATAGAAACCATTGGGTATTCTTTGCTCTTTGCATAAGATACCGAATTTACCAATGATTCATATTCGGTAACGTAATCTACCACTTATATGATTTACCTTCTACTATAAAAGAATTACCTATCATTGGTACTGGCACAGGTGTTACCTTGCCTTTATCAATATAAAGAATTCCGAAACCAGATTGCCAGTTTGCTGAACCACCTTTTAAATATGTGGCTTGTTTTAAATCCATAATGTTTCCAACTTCAAAGCCATACAGTGATGAGGTTTGCTTGCCATTGAAAGACGTATTGTGATGGATTAATCCTTGTTTATGCGTATGTCCACAGACGACACTCATACCAATTTTTCTTGCTAACGATACTGCTGTACCACCTGCGTAACGTGAGGTTGCGCCTTCATCGCCGTGACCCATTACCCAACCAGGGGCAAAGTTCCAAAGTTTGTTGTGGTAAGTAATATCTAAGTCACGATAACCTAAAAGTTTCTCATACTTTAAATCTCTTAATGATGCTAATGCTGGAGCGTCACGCTCAATGTATCTTTGTATTCTATCGCCGTGATTACTTCTCATAAGATGAAATGGTTTATTACCTATTGCTTTACGAAATTTACCCATAATAGATGTAGTTTCATCTAAATCTCTTTGTAAGTTTGAATGTTCTGCTACATAACCTTTAGACCATCTTGCTGGGGCTAAACAATCAGCCTCATCACCTACGCAGAAAAGTTCTTCTGGTTGGTAATCTTTTACAAACTTTATTACTGCATTAATTGCTGCCTTATTATGCAAAGGAATCTGCATATCACTTAGGACTACAATGCGTTTCATTCAACGCCTTCCCATTGTTTATCTAGAACCATCATTGAGATGATTGCGTAGTTTGCTATATCCATAAAAGAATCACGTAATGATTCATTCTCTGGCTTTGCACCTGTTTCTAGAAGATTATTAATGCGAGCAAGTTTATCAAACATTCTTACTCTTAATCCGTTTAATGGACCACCAGGTGAATCTGAAATGTTCTTTGGACCATAATCTTTTTGTTTCTTAATCAACAATTCTGCTAAACCATCTGTGTATACATAAGTTACTTCAGCAAATCTTACTTCGTTGTACATTAGGCTGCGACCTCAATTTTTTCTGTTAGTAGGTGTTGTCGATTAGATGCGAATAAACTATTAACATCTTCTCCTTCTGGAATATTGATTTGAATTACTCCAGGGATTCTTCTTGCTAAGTCTTTAGCAAATTCTTTACCTGCAGAATCTCCATCTGCAAATACATAAATTCTATCGAAGTCAGAAAGAATTCTGAAATGATGTGGCTTGATGTTCTTAACTCCTGGAACACCAAACGCTGGGAATCCTAATTTAGATAAGGTGATTGTATCAATCTCACCTTCACATAAACATATCCAATCAGTTGCTTGGAAGTATGCACCAACATTATACAAATGTGTTGTTGCTCCAGGTATTCCTAAATACTTTGGCTCTTCACCATTGATTGAACGAAATCTAATATCAACTACGCCTGCTTCAGTGATGTAAGGAATTGATAATCTTCCTTTATACATCTCGTGTCCAACTGAAGGTTCAGCAACAACGCCTAACTTAAATCTCTCTACGTCTTGAAGTGAGAGACCCCTCTTTGCTAGGTACTCTTCTGCCAAGTTTACGTGTTGTTGGTACTTTAATGCTGAGTGTTCCAGCAATCTCTTCTGCTCTAGACTTTGCTTCATTGAACGGTACTCCTTCTTGCTCCATAATAATCTTGAAGATGTCACCTTTAACATCACAAGCAAAACATATAAATGCGTTGTCTTCGTTACTTACTGACGCAGATGCGTTCCTATCAGAATGGAATGGGCATTTCATAGAACGCCAACCTCTACCTGATGGTACACTACTTGCGCCGTAAGACACAAGTACCTTAGCAATCGGCGATTCTGCCATTAATATCCTGCTTCAATCAATAGATTTATATATACTTCTACTGGCATTGTGGCATACCATTCACCGACATTCAATGTGCCACGCTTCTTATGTATAACAGCACCAGTCAATGCTTGAGAGTTCTTCATCTCAACTTCTAACTCTTTAAGCCAACCAGAAAGACTCATAGTCTTGTGGTCTTTAATCTCTAAACAGACATCTTCTATCCCTGAGATGTCACCTTTATCTAAACTACCTTGTAGTGCTCTACGCTCTACTTGAGCAAACCCATTTTCTTTGAAGTACTTAACTACAGCAGTTTCTGCAGCCGTACCTTTTTGTTTACTTGGATTGCTCATAATCACCTATATTCGATTCGTTATTACAAGTGCAATACCAAATGGATGAACAGATATAACATCTGCCATCCATATTTCTCATACTGTTATGTCCCTATCAATGTCATCTAAGTTCATATATTCAGGATTAAACTTTAGATAGACAGCATCAGTACCACTAGCATTTGCAGCACCATATCTATTCTTTACAGGTGATACAGCCATATCTCCTGCTGGTGTGATTGCCATAGTACAAATCAATGCTGGCATCTGTGAAACTTTACCTTGAATACTTGAACGTGGAGGACAAGGATTACCAGTAAATGCTTCGGATGTGTGATGTAGTAAAAGAATTGCAGCGTTGGTATCTCTTGCTAAGAATTTAATTTCTTTCATAGTAGAGCGCATTGCAGACCATTCTTCTCCACCACCATCTGAGATATCAACTAAGTTATCTAAGATAATTAAGTGTGGGTTCTGTCCGTGTACTTCTTCAAATGCTAAAACTTCTTCATCTAAATCAGATAAAGAAGGGGCTGCCTCAAATGACCAGAAGATATGTTTAGCGTTCTTGTTAATAATATCTTTAGCCCAAGGTTGTTCTTCTGAAAGTATTCTTTCGGCTTCATCTTGTGTCTTGCTTGTAACCATAGAAAATAAACGCATACTCATAGTGTGTGCGCCTGTATCTGCTGAAATATAAAGCGTTGGAACATTAGAACGAAGAGCAATAGCGAGGGCAAGAGTAGACTTGCCCACGCCTGGTGCTCCAGCAAACATTGAAACTTCAGAACGTCTAAGAATTATTTTCTTCTTCTCAAATGCTCTAAAGACAGGACGAAGAGGTTCCCCACCTGCTTCAGTCTTACCAATTGTTCTGCTGAGAGTTCTCATTTGTTATGCCCAACCTGGCTCTCCACGCTTAATCCAAATAGGTTCGCATTGGTCAGATGTACCTTTAGCAGATGGACACATCCACGCTTGCCAAGGACCTTTCGCACTTGCTCCTGCTTTGTGTTTGCGTGTTCCGTGTTTGCAACTTGGTGATGGTGTGTTTGGTGCAGCAACATTAATCGCTGTAACAGTTCCACCAACAGCACTTGCAATTTCAGAAATAGACATTGGACTCATTGCATCTTCTAATGCACCAATAACTATATCGATTTGACCAGCAACAGCATCACTTATATTTTTACTAAATGATGTTATATCATCCCCACGAACAGTAAGGATTGTTCCTTTAGGTGTTTTTACGTTTGCTACAAACGTTGATTCACTTGACATTACTTATTTCTCCTAACGGAAGATGGTTCTTACCATCTACCCAATAGCAGTACTCCTGGTAGGAGCACAGTTTACATCCCTCGAAGTTAGGTAGATATAAATTGTTCTCTCTCGCTTTTTGAAAGAGACCAACCATTTCATCTAACTTTCTTAATGTAAATTTATCTAGGCTAGTAGGAATACTTGTGCTTCCTTGTCTAGCCATCCAGTATACGCCGTAAGACGGACGTATTCCTAATGCACGTTCCATCATACAAGCATAAACTTGTAATTGTAAATCTGATTGTGGTGTTCTTATTCCTGTCTTAAGGTCTAAGATTACCAACTCTCCTTCAGGTGTAACAAATACTCTGTCGATAGCGCCTTTCATATATACGCCACCAACTTGAATCTCAATCATTAATTCAACAGCAGGCTTACCATCAGGCGTTGTCCATAGTTCCCAACCTGAACCCTTGCGCCAATCAATCCAATTGTTTAAAAATGTTTTTCCATTAATAAACCACCAGTCATAGTTCTCACCATCAGGATTAGCCTTAGTAGTTCTTGTTGATTGTCTAAAAGATTCTTTAGGTATTAAGTCATAACTTCTGTCTTTAGATTCTATAGTCCAAGCATCAGACCAAATCTTATCTATGTTAATGATTGCTCCATTTTGTTTGTGTTGGCTAATGGTAGCATCCAATAGTTATATCTGCTGTCAAACACGCCGTGTTCTTTAATTTGTTTTCCTGTTGCCCAACCAAGTGCACGATAAGGTTCACTAGCCCAATTGTTTTGTTCAGTTCTTCGTGTCTTAAGACTTAATCCATCACCGATAAGAACATAAGTTGCGTTCTCATCATCCCAACTTGAAAGTCTAATCCCTGTATTCTTGAATGAATATCTTATTTCAAATCCTGGAACATCTTCTTGTGTCTTCCATTTATTAACGTGTGGTGTAAAATCATTAAGCCCTATCATACGCGCAAATGCTAACTCGCTACCTACTGCAATAGAGTGTTGCCAGATTTCCCATACGTCACCTTCGGAATAGTTTCTATTCGCTTTAGGCTGACCGAGATAAGGTAATTGCCTCTCGTATCCGATTCTGGCACAGATTGCTTCTTCCCAAGGAAGTAATGCGTGTTCTGTCTTAAGTAGTTTTATTTCCATTTGTTGTCTCCCATAATTGTAAGTCATAAATTTCTGTTGCTTTATGTACTGCTGAGCCACCAAGATTCCAGATTGCTGGTTGCTCATCAACTTTTGCTATGCGTCCAAGATAGTATTGCCATCCACAATTTAACCAAGTTGTTAATGAAGAATATGAAACGTGTTCTGGTACTTGATGACCATTAATTTCTAACATCTTATCTCCTGTCTCTTTGTCTCTAGGGATAGTCAGGGAGGGGGAGACAACCCTTCCCTGACCAAAGGAGGAAGTGCAAAACACTTCTTAGTAAAACAATACCAAAGGTTTATCATTTATGCAAACGCATAAATGATATTAATATAACTACTACTATAGTAGTTATATTATATATATATTAATACTATAGTAGTTAATACTATAGTATTTAATAATATATATCCCCACCCTGCCACCCTCTAGTTTAATACTAGAACATTAGGATTGTCAAATCCCTAATGCTTGTGGTAAGGTGTCCGTACGAACAAAGGAGATAAATGTTCATACCAATAATTCTTTTAACTCTCCCTCCTGCTGTAATGTCGGAGCAAATAAAAGAATCTCCTGTCTTAAGTCGCACTTATGTACGACAAGAAGCAGAAGATAAAGGTTGGACAGGTAATCAATGGAGTTGCCTTGATGAATTAGTTTGGCGTGAATCTCGGTGGAAGATAAGCGCAGACAATCCTAATTCATCTGCTTATGGTTTATTCCAAATGTTAAAGACTCCCGAAGATACTGAAATCGAGGAGCAAACTGAACGAGGCTTAAGATATATCGAACATAGATATAATGAACCTTGTTCTGCCTTAAGACATCACGATAGAAAGAATTGGTATTAATCCTCTAATTCTAATTTAGAATCTATAGGTATAGGTGGTGTTACTGTTGTTTCACAAGACCAGCAATAAGCCCCTTGTAAGCCATATGCGTCTATTTCGTATGTCTCTGTATCAAAATGTACAGGAATCATAATCCACTCGCCACCACACCTAGTGCAACGCGCACTAGGTATGTTGGTGTAATCTTCGTTATCCCTCTTCTTCTTCCACTTCTTCAAGATTTAACATATCCTCGTCTACTAAAATAGTTGTAGCGTCAGCAAATTTCATAGCCAATGCGCCGATAGTACCTATGATTAAAAGTCTAGTCTCGTGACTCGTACTTGCATCCTGCCAAGTATCGTCATCTCTTACAAGTCCATTAATAATATCTACTACATTCTCACTCTCTTCAACTGCTTCAATTACTTCTTGCTTAAAAGCGCTGTTGATGAGTTCTTCAATGCGATACTCGCTGTTATCAGGCAACCTCGTCTCCTCTTCTCTCTTTAGGTCTATCCCAAGAGCCAAATGTATCTCGCTGTGCTGTATCAAATATCTCTGGGGTTATATTTAATTCTTTACGAGCGCGTCTCCTCTCTGTATAGGTCGTGCCTCCCCATACTCCACGAACATCAACATATAAAGCGTATTCATAACATTGTCTTAAGACAGGACAATCTTGGCAGTAAGCCTTTTGCTCTGGCGCTATCTCTTCTCTGTTCTTGCCTGACCCATAATTGAAGAACCAATCAGGGTCAGGGTGAGTTAAGCACTTTGCTGTCTCGAAGTATGGCGTTATATGGCGAGTACTGATTGACTTTGCCACGATTTGGTTATCTCCTCTTCAATGGTTGATTCGCCACCTCGTACTCGATAGATGATTGCGCCTAGGTCAATGATGTCACTCTTAACCCAGCGTTGTCTTTCATCATCACGACTTAAGACATAAAGAGACCTGCTCAATGGGTCAAATATGTATGCGAATTCTGTACACATAACATCTTCTGACTCCCAAGTAATCCATAACTCTTGTTTGTGTTGGCTTGCTATGCCATAACCAGCGATATGGTCGTCTTCTTCTTTAAGATAATCAGGTCTATCAAAGCAAAGCGTAGACCAACTAGGTTGCTCAAACACTAACGTTGATACCACATCATTTAAGTTATGTCTTAAGACTAACTCAATTAGAGTTGGAACCATATTGCTTGGATATCCGTCCCAATGCACATACTTACCAATCCAAGTGTCTTCGCTTCCTACTGTTCTTCCTACTACTGACCTTGTTGCCATTTATTTGCCTCCTTGTATTAAATCAAACGATACCTTACCGATTGACCTTTCCTGCTCTAACTCTTCATCTGTTGGGACATAAGAAAGTTTTCTGATTATATGTCTCAACATATTTTCTATCCTATCTAATCGTTCTTCTAAAGTTTTATCCATTTACTAACTCCCTTTTACAACTGTTGCAATTATTTAATGGCATACTATCAGCGTCCCATAAATAAAAACCACACTCATTACAAGTGTCAATCGTCATTGTCATCATCATCTCCGTCTCTGTCCCAATCCCACTCGTCACGCATTTCTTGTTTGTAATCTTTATATGCTTGCTCTTCGCAAATCTGGCACTCACCAGACCAACTACGACCACAGCATAAGATTGCGTTATCTAAACTACTCATCTTTGCCCCCATATCAAGAACATTAGCACAACGAATCCGAAAGATATGATAAGTTCAGCAATCATTTGTCGTCCTCGCTTGTCTTGAAATCGTCACGACAATCATCACAATACTTACCACCAGTTTTTTCTTGGTCTTCGCATATCTCGCATAACATATTATTCGTCTCCTTGGCAACTAGAACATATTGTAACTCCATTGTAAATATGTCCACCCTCTTCGTCAAGGTCTACGACATTAGAACAAGAACCACATTTAGTTATTGAATCTATATGTCTTAAGACATCAAGAGTTTCTGGCTTAAGTAGTTCTGCAATTGTTGGCATTATCTTGTCCCCCAATTTGAACCATAAACTTCTTCTCCGTATTCAGTTTCAAAGATTAGTTCTTTTAATCTTGAATTAAACTCAGCAGTAATCTCGTCTTCTAACCAAGCCACTACATCATCAAGGTCTATATCTTCCAGCCCTTGTTCTTCCATTAGTTTAATTACGACAGGTACATCATAAGTAACTAACTTTATGATATTTAGTTTTTCTGGTAGTTTTATCTCAGCGTCAAGCATAGGACTTGTTGTCATATCTTCTGACTTAAGACTCACTCTTCTACCACCCAATCGCTAGAATTAACATACCTTTTGCAATCACACTCTAAACAAATATCATATTCGCCGTTAGTTGTATCACCAGCGTTTAGATAATTGTGTTCATCTTTATTGTGTGTATCTATGTATGTCTTAAGACTCATCATCATCTCCTACCTTGATTGTGTAAATATCTGAGTCATCTTCTCCTTGTAACACAATGCGAACAGCGTCAAAGAAATCATCTGTCGTTGCCCATTTATACATAACATCAAAGACCTCTGACAATTTCTCATCAGTAATCTGTACCTTGATATCATCTGCAAGGCAATCTATATCTGATTTTGAATAGACATCAAAGAAGATTTCTTCTTCAAGGTCGTATCTTTGTAGCGCTTCTATTGCTTGTTTAACTTTCATTTAGTCACCTCTCTGATTTCATATTCTGAATCTTCTGCTACATCTTCGCCATAGTTTTCTACAATGATGTCTCGTGCTCTACCTAATGCTTCTTGTGCGTCCTCATCAGATAAACTAATTGCCTCTTCACCTAGTTTTACTATCACTACATAGTCTTTCATTTCGTCTCCTTTGGACAATCTTCGTATGGAAAATATTCTTGCTCTTCACAAGTACAGAATTGAAACTTCTCAACCTGTGTCTTATGTGTTAGGTCTGCTATGTCTCCCCAACTCATTACTTCTTCCATTTTGTCTCCTTGTCTCCGTGTCTTATGTCTTAAGACAGGCTTTCTATTGTACCTACTGTTACAGCAACTAATAACATAATCAAGGTTGCAAAAGTTGTCAAGACCTTTTCGCCTCTTTTAGTTAATGTCATACCTGCCATAACAATCTTTTCTTCTGGTTGTGTAGCGAACGCGAAACCTCGTACGCTCTCTTCACATATACATAAGTGCCAATCTGAATAGCACTCGTAGCAATACTTATGTCTTAAGTCGTTAGTCATTTTACTGTCTCTATTTCTTCTATTACTACATCATCATAACCCTTAGCGTCCCAGATTTGTTTTAATTCTTTGGCTTCATAATCTGTTAGCCAATAGGATTGAACCTCGCTACCTCCGACCCATACTGTGTACTTCTTATTCATTTCGTCTCCTTTGTAGTTGTTGCCTTGCTTGTTACCAAATCTATGTCTTCGTATCCTCTCTTGTCAAGGATATTTAGATAACGATTTGGTAACAATTTTCTTCTGTCTTAAGTCCTAACCTTTTCTGATTAGGCGTGCTACTATTAACATCAAAACTGCTGATGTTGTAAAACTGAGTGCTAGTAAAATTCCTAGTACATCTGTTCCCATTTCGTCTCCTCGTCCCCTCTGTAGTAGTTTGTGTTGGCTCTGGCTTTTTAGTTCCAGAAGAAAGGGCTATGTCTTAAGGCATAACCCTAACTTCCGTCTCTAACTCAACCACTCTTCTAATCTTTTATTATATTCTTCTTCAACGAAAGCAATTACTATACTCGCACCAAGTGATTGGTGGTCGAATTTTTCGTATGCCTCTTTGATTACTTCTTCAAGGATATTTTGCATAGCAAAAACATCTTTTGAGTTTGGCAATCTATTCATTTATTGTGCCTCCTCTTCGAATCTTTTGGCTATCTGATAGAAAGAATCTACGCCCCAGCCGATTAGTAACTGTCTAATCAACAGCGACCCGAATTCGTTTCCTTTTTCTTGTTCTTGTTCGGCTAGTTCGCTAATCCATTTTTCGAATCCATATTGTAGATTCTCTCCAGCCTTGTTTGCTCCCTTTTCCTTAACTGCCTCTTTTAATTCGAAATAAATTTCGGAATCATTTTCGGCGACCATTAAGAAATCACTTACGAATTGCCCTTGTGGTGTTCTGTCTTCGCACATCTTGTCTGTCTCCTGTCTCTTTCCTAGGCGAGCCCTAGGGTGGAGCACTTAAGTCTTAAGACCTAAGTGCCCCCCTCCAGTTCTAGTCTCTAACTTTGAATTCGGTGTTACAATTTTGGCACAATGGACGGCACTTGTCTAGTACCCTTTGAGAGATTCTTAAGCCCTCGCCACACTCACATTTTGCTAGTGGGTTGTTCTTATTGCGTCCCTTTGGCTTTGGTACAAATCCGACAGGAGAACCTTTCGGGGTCTCTCCTCCTGTTGTAGGTCTTAAGACAGAACCGAATTCAATCGCAGATAATCTCAAGCCCTCTTCAATTATTGCTATTACTTTAGCCCAGCGCTTTTGTGTAATTTCTGGCACGCTGGTCTTGGAGAATCCGATTCCCTTTACATTTTCGAATTCAAGACCGAAAATGTTTCGTCCTGTATCTGCGAATTTCTTGTTATGGTAGCCGTCTCCACTTACACCTTGGACGCCGTCTTTTAAGTTGATTGCGTGGGTTAATTCGTGGGCTAATGTTCCGAAAGTTGCAACAGCACCACGGCTCAAGGATTGACCACTCAAAAAGATTTCGTGGTATGCCTTGTCTTTTGATATCCAAGGTGTCCAAGTTGTGAAATAGCCGTGAACGGATTTTGATTCATCACGAGCGATTACAACTTGAACAGGTGGCAAATCTTTATTGAATTTCGCTTTAATTTCTTTTGCCATAATTTCTTTTGCGTCATCTAAAGCCTTGGTCAAGATTGCAATAGATTCTTGATTTTTGTTCTTCATTTTCTGTCTCCTTTTGAGGGTGTGTCCCTCATCTAAAGATGACTTTAGACTATGTCTTAAGACATTGTCAAGGGGGGGTCAAGGGTGAGTCGTTCCACATTGTGAAACATATTTGAATCGGACAAATCGGACATCTGTGGGGGCTGTGAGGGGTCGTGAGGAGATTGAGGGGAATCTATAAACCCTCAAGGATAGGTCGAGGGTTGGTGTGTGGGCTTAGATTCTGCCGACATCTAATGCCTTAAGTCTTAAGCCTTGACTATCTAATCTATTTATGATATGCGACTAGACGAGGGGAGGGGAGGGTTAGAAAGAACAAGGGGGGACAGTTCTCTCTCCTACAATTTCTATATAAACCTATTAACCGACAACAACTACAAAACAACTACTACAAACAAAACTACTACCACTAAAAACACTACCCCCCATTGTTAATATTACAAAAAATTATATACGCTAGTAGTACATCTAAAATTTTCCTGGGTTATTACACCCACTCTGACCTGCAGTTATATACTTTCTAAAAAATACTTTGTAAAATGCTGTTACCAAACCCCTCGGTAACACCTTATATATAGTAGAGGACAAAATAATTTTATTATACTGTTGCCTTAACCCATCGGCAACAGGGTAGTATTTACGCAAGTCATCTTTGTTGATGACTTGCTTTAATATAATATTATATAATATATAATACTATCCCTGGAGCAAAAGGACAATTCCAATGGCAGCAAAAGCAGGATTATCGCACCACCTTAAGGCTGAGTCAGCCAAGAAGAAAGAGGACTACCTTAAGGGTATCGCCTCTGGGATGACTAATGACGCCGCCTCAAAGTTGGCTGGCATCAAACCTGATACGGTCAAATATTGGATTAAGTCTGATAAGGCTTTCCGCGAGCAACTTGATAATGCCCGAACTGATAGAGATGACGTTCGCGCCAAAAGCAAGGACGCAGACAAGAACAAAGTAGGCTTTGAAGAGTTCTCTGAGGAATACCTAGAGATGAAGGTTTTCCCCCACCAGCGCAATTTTATATCCCTTCTTGAGAAGGGTGAACCTGAGTGGATTCATTCAGCAATGACTTATGAGCCTGCTGTAAAAAATCGCGTTTTAATAAACATTCCCCCTGAGCACGCTAAGTCTACCACAATCACGGTTAACTACTCAACCTATAGAATTGCTTTAGACCCTAACGTTCGTATCATTATTGTTTCTAAGACTTTGGCAAAAGCACGCGAGTTCGTGTATGCCATTAAGCAACGCCTCAGCCATCCACGCTGGCAGAAGATGCAGCAGATGTATGGACCTGAAGGTGGCTGGAAAGAAGACTCAGAGACCTGGCGAACTGACACAGTTTACCTAGGTACTGAAACTAGAGATTCTGGCGAAAAAGACCCTACCCTCCAAGCCCTTGGTATGGGTGGGCAAATCTACGGTGCTCGCGCCGATTTGATTATCCTTGATGACGTTATAACTGGTGCCAATGCCCACGAGTGGGAAAAACAAATTAACTGGCTGCAAAAAGAAGTTATAACTCGTCTTGGTAAAAACGGAAAACTTTTAGTTGTAGGGACACGAATAGGTTCTATTGACTTATACAGAGAACTTCGGAACCCCGAACACTGGTCTGGAAATAAAACTCCATTCACATATCTGGCTATGCCAGCAGTATTAGAGTTCAACGAAGACCCAGAGAAGTGGGTAACGCTATGGGCGAGGTCAGACAGACCTTGGGATGGCGATGAGGACACGACACCTGACGTAGATGGATTTTTCCCTAAATGGGATGGTCCCACACTATTCCAGAGACGCTCTGAAGTTACCCCTTCTACTTGGGCTATGGTTTATCAGCAGCAAGATGTTGAAGATGATTCCATCTTTCCACCAATGTGTGTACAAGGTTCGATTCAAGGTATGCGTAAAACAGGCATATTGCATTATGGAGCACCAGGCAACCCTAAAGACCCTGGCAATTATCGCATAGTTATGGGTATAGACCCTGCTATGTCTGGAGCAACGGCAGCAGTAATGGTGGCTGTAGATGTTGATAATAAGAAAAGATATGTTCTTGATGTCTGTAATATGACAGACCCAACCCCAGAAAAAATTAAAAACTTAATACAAGAGTGGGCTGTTAAATATCAGCCTAACGTTGTAGTAGCGGAGAAAAATGCCTTCCAACTCTTCCTCACCAAAGACGAGGGAATACGTGACTTTCTATCTTCGCGCGGAATCGTATTCCGTGAGCATTTCACTGGCAACAACAAGTGGGACGTTGATTTCGGTGTTGCGTCTTTGGCTCCACTCTTTGGAACGTCTACGAACGAAAAATTTGTAAAGAACTCAAATATGATTGAACTGCCTTCAACTGAGAAGTCTGAAGGAGTCAAGGCTTTAGTAACCCAGTTAATAACCTGGAAACCTGATGCACGTAAACGTCAAGCAACTGATTGCGTTATGGCTTTATGGTTTACAGAGATTGTTATACGTGAATGGTTAGAACGTGGAAACCATCTTACCCAGTTTACTAATAGTAGATGGCACTCCAGAAGACAACTTAACGCAAGATACGTAATTGATTTAGATGAGGCATTTGCCGAACAACAAGCAGAAGTATTCTATCAATAAGGAAATTAGTGGCTCTTAATATAACACAGATAGCAACCAAGGTTGAAGCACTCAAGCGCCGTAACGCTGCACGCGATGCGCGTATGGGTGATGTTCTAGAAGTACGTAGGGGAAACCTTGTTAACGTATTTCCTGAAATGTTTCCAGAGGGTGCAACTAAGGCAATGATTGCAAACTTTGTAGACGTGGCAGCAAGAGACGTCTCTGAAGTTTTAGCACCACTACCTTCATTTAACTGTACAACAACTAATACTAATTCTGACCGTGCAAAAAAATCGGCGGATACTAGAACCCTTGTTGTTAATAACTATGTTCAACACTCACGTTTACAAACTCAAATGTATACAGGTGCTGACTGGTACGGAACCTATGGCTTCTTACCTATTGTTATTGAAGCAGATTTCGAAAACAATCTTCCACGTATACGCGTAGAAAATCCACTTGGTTCATATCCTGAATTTGATAGATATGGCAAAGTTGTTTCATTTACCAAACGTTATATCAAAACTATTGCAGAACTTATTACAGAGTTTCCAGAATTTGAAAGAGAAATCCTTAACGGATATCGAATGGATGAAGTTGACCTTTATTCTGAATTAGAAATGATTCGTTATGAAGACAAAAACATTATCCTTTTATACTTACCAACTAGAGGTAATTTAGTTTTAACCAGTACTGATAACCCAATGGGTGAAGTAATGGTTCGCGTTGCTATGCGCCCAGGAATTGACAATGAACCACGCGGTCAATTTGATGATGTTCTTTGGGTTCAAATAGCACGCGCAAGATTTGCACAGTTAGCAATGGACGCTGCAGAGAAATCTATCAACGCTCCATTAGCAGTTCCAAATGACGTACAAGAATTCGCCTTTGGTCCAGACGCTGTGTTAAGAACTGCTCAACCGCAGAACATTCGCCGTGTAGGCTTAGAGGTTCCACCTGCTGCGTTTCAAGAAGCAGAATTATTACAAAGAGAAATGCGCCTTGGCGCACGTTATCCTGAAGGACGTTCTGGTGTTATTAATGCCAGCGTTGTAACAGGACAAGGTGTACAAGCCCTATTAGGCGCATTTGATACCCAAGTTAAAACTGGTCAACAAATTTTGTCAGACGTATTTGAAGACGTAATTGCATTATGTCTTAAGATGGATGAAAAACTATTCCCTGATGAAAAGAAGATTGCAGCCACTTCAGGTGGTGCAAGATTTGAATTAAGTTACGAACCACGTAGAGATATTCGTGGTGACTACACAGTTCAAGTTCGCTATGGTTTGATGTCAGGACTTGACCCAAGCCGTGCATTAATCTTCTCATTACAAGCATTAGGCGCAGATTTAGTATCAAGAGATTTCGTTATGCGCGAACTTCCTTGGTCAATGAACGTAGGCGGAGAACAACAGTCAATTGATGTTCAACGTATGCGTGATAACTTAAACGCATCAGTTGCCTCACTAGCACAAGCAATACCACAATTCGCAGCACAGGGACAAGACCCAAGTCAACTTGTTAATAACATCGCTGAAGTAATCAAAGAGAGACAAAAAGGTACAAGCATTGAAGATGCTGTACAGAAAATCTTTGCTCCAGCCCCACAAGTTCCCCCTGCTGAGATGACTGCTCCTGCCGAGCAACCTGTCCCTGCTGCTCCAGTTGAAGCGCCTCCAGGGGGTCCTTCTCCAACAGCACCAGAGCAAGCGTTGCAAATGCAAGGACAACCAGATATTCAAGCATTACTAGGACAACTATAAATTTAAGGAATTTAAATGGCTAACGAAGTAGTCTCAGGCGTAGGTAGAAGCGCCAAACGTACTGATAGAAATATTTCTAGCCGTACAACTCAGCCAATTCGTGAAATGAAATCACAAAAATATGGCGAAGGTAAAGCATTGTTAGAACAACAAAGAGTAAGTCCTATGGCTGGAACAGTTCAAACTCCTAAAATTGAAACAGCAAGCGCTGCTCCTAAGTCTCCAGTTGTTCCCTTAACTGCTGATACACAATACCCTGACCAACCTGCAGAAGTAGGTTTACCATTTGGTGAAGGTCCAGGACCAGAAATTTTTGGCAATCTTAATCCAGAACCAGAAACATTAACAGCAATTTTAGGACGTATAGTTAATGCTGACTCTTCAGGAGAAGTAAAAGCAATCTACGAAAACGCTTTATTACAAGGACAGTAAATGGCTGATAATAAAGAGATACAAAATTATTCAGCAGAACTATATAAAACTGTAACTAAGTTTAATCCTACCCCTGCTCAAAATGCTGAACTTAATGGTTGGGCTGGTATTCAAAATGTTAATCAACGTTTATATGATATTGCTGACCCTATACAAGCAAACAAAGAATTTAAAAAACTTGACGCAAACGTTCAAGACCTTATTAAACAACAAAATCCTAATGCAACTTTTATTCAAGAAGGTGCTAAAAAAACAGTACTTAACCAAGTGCTTGATGGTTTAAGAAGTTACGCTAATTTAGTAACTGGCGTATATCGTGGTGCTAAATACGCACAACAAGAAAAGATTTCATTTTCTAAAGCCTGGGATATGACAAGAGGCGATGGGGAAGCATTTTTTGATAGAGACCGTGTACAAAAAGTTGATACTTTTTACTCTAAAGGTGTTGCCAAAGTTGCCAAGATGGCATCTATGGGTAAAACTGCTGGAGAAATCTTAGCAAACATTAATCTTGCAAACCCTGAAGAGTTACAAGCATACGAAGATTACCTTGATGTTGAAAATAATAAGACAATGCAAGAAGCACTTGGCGATTACAATATGGCTAAGATTTCTTTTGGTCGAGACCTTGCTTATGATGTTTTTAAATTAAGGGTTAAACCAGGTGAATACGGAACTTTAAAGCGTAAAGCATTTGGTATTGTTTCTGCTACTGGCGATTTAGCAACTAATATTGTATTTGACCCATTAACATACATTCCTATAGTTGGGGCAGCATCTAAACTTGGTTCAATTGGTGTATTAAAAGCAGTTAAAGCAGCCGAAAGAGCAGGCGCTGTAGGTAGTGATGCTTATAAGGCAACACTTAGTGCAAAAATTGGCGATGCTTTTGATAATTCATTTTATGGAAAAGAAGTAACTAGATTTTACGATAAGGCTGGCGCTCAAATTGAACGTTATGCTAAAGGTACTGATGCTGAAAAGAATGAAGCATTTGGTATTCTTAATAGACAATTTGGTAAAGACATTAATCAAGAACTTATTGAGAAGATGGCTAAAGCCCAAGTATTCAATGCACCTGCTGCTAAAAAATTCTTTCAAGATGCACAGAATTTTGACAATCTTGTTAATGGTAAAAAAATATACGGTAAACCTATTCTTCCAACTTACAGTATATATCGTGGATTTAAAGATGAAGTTAAAAATACTTTACTTAGAACAACTGGAATTAGTACAACTAAGGCTGGCTCTGCTGTTGCTGGCATAGTTGGTGAAACATTAATTAAAACTATTGCTAAAACAGATTTTCTTAAAGATGATGTAGCCAGAAACGAATTAATGACTGCAATTAAAGAGTCTGCAGGCAAAGCAAGTAAGTTTGCTCGTACTTTTGAAATAGCACCAACAACAAGAAATATTAAATACGGCAGAGTAACCCTTAAAGACGGTACTGTAATAGATGAAGGTTTACAATCTCTTCAAGATGTTATACGTTTAGGTCGTATTGCTGACCTTTCTCGTCCAGATGCTGACGAATTAGGTAGAATCTGGGTAACTGCTAGTGTTGCTGAACGTAAAAACATTCATAAAGGTTTAGTATTTGCAATATCTGACTCTCTTGGTTTGTATCAAGGTATGGATAACGCACAATTAATGGGTGAGATTGAAAAATTTTATGGAGTTCAACAATACGCAAAAGATGAATTGTTTACTCCTGCAAAATACAAGGCTCTTCCTGATGAATCAAAAAAATTGCTTGACAAAGTGTACGAAAAAGATGGCGGAGTTTTAAAAGCCATTAAAAAAGAAGGCGGCGCTATTCCTTGGAACCCTGGAAGATTAGGTTCTGACAATTTTGCTGCAACAATGGAACACCAATTAGTATTTGAATTAAAGACTCCTGACCTTAGAGCCATACGCGCAGCAGTTTACAGCAGAAAAGGCGCTCAACTTAAATCACTTGGGGCAGTTTTTAACAATAAATACTCTGAAGCAATTGTAAGTACTTGGACTTTCCTGACTCTTGTACCACGTTTAGGTATTCGTTCTGCAATTGAAGAAATTGGCGTATTTGGTTTAGTTGCTACCCCTAAACAGATAGTATCTCTCATTACTCGTGGATACAGAACAAGTCGCGCTAAAAATCGTTCTTTAAATTCTGATTCTAAGTTTCTTGACGAAAGAGGAGTGGGTTATCCTTCTCGCGCGTTATATTCTATGTTTCAACCAGGTGTAAGTAAGAAGATTGCAAAAAGCGTTGAAGAAGATGGCAGCATTGAGAATGTTGTCAAGAATATGCAAATGGCTTACAAGTCTGGAATGACTGGTAAAGGTTTTTTTGCTAAAGTCTTTGGCACTACTGACGAACAAGTTGAAAAAGACTTAGAAGATATTATATTATATGATATAGATTCAAGTGGATATAAAGAAACAACTATGACAGTAACTGGTGGTACCAGTTTAAATAACTTTGCTGACCAAGGATATACCACTTCATCAGAAGTTGGTAAAAGGTATGGTAGGAATTTAGAATTAAGCATTAACTATAACAAGTTTAAAAAACAATTTAATACTGAAGGTCCAGCAGTTGAAATGAAATTGCAAGAAAATCCAGATTCTTATTATATGAGTTGGACAACTGAAGCATATAAACGTACTGCGGGTCCAGGAACATCAAGAATTGCTATTAAATATATTGATAATCCTAAAAAAGCAATTGAAGAAATACGTAAAGAGTTAGATAACAACCCACAATTATCAAGCGCTTTTACTAACAGTTTAAATGAAAACATTAGTAATTCAGAATTAGCAACATCTATATATTTTTCTGCTCGTCAACCATTTCTTAATAAAGCAGGAGACGTTAATCCTAAATTAGTTAAACTTGTTTACAATAGAGTTGACAATAAAGACATTTGGACTCCAGATATTGATACAAGCGTACTTCGTTTAATGGACAATAAAGACTTGCCAGATACTGTCTTAAGTCAAAAGTGGGTTCCTATTGCTGAAAATATGGGTTCATTTATAAAAGTAATGAACGAAAAAGGCTACAAATGGATGGACCGTCAAATAACAACTTTGACTAGAGAGCCTATCTATTATGCTAACTTACATTATTATCGTAATCAGTTTAGACCACTTGAAAGACTTAAGTTTTCTCAATTAGTTGAAAAAGGCTTTGCTCCCAAAGAAGCGGAAACTCTTTCAAGACAATATGCTGCAAGAATAGCATCAGATGCAGCGTCACAAAGAACACTAGACTTTGTTGACAATCCTTTAATTAGAACTAATCTTGCATTTGGATTGCGTAACTTTGCTCGTTTCTATCGCGCAACAGAAGACTTCTGGAGACGTGCTTATAGAATCGGTGGTAAGCAAACAGATTCTATTGTTCGCTTACGTTTAGCAACTCAAGGACTAGAACACTCAGGTTTTATCTATGAAGATGACCAAGGTGAATTATACTTTGTGTTTCCTGGTGATGATATAATTTATAATGCTGTATCTATTGCTCATAGATTCATAGATGGTAATTCAAATCTTAAATTACCACAATCATTACAATTTAGTGGTAAAGTTAAGTTCTTATCACCATCATTAGACCCAAATTCTTCTATTCCTACATTCTCAGGTCCAATTGCTGGTATTTCAATGGTTGTTTTACAACAACACGCACCTAACTTTTGGGGCATTAGAGATAGATTACTTCGCGTAACTCTTGGCGAGATGAGTAAAGACGCAACATATAAAGATGTTATTTTTCCTCCAGCAATAAGACGTGCTCTTTCTTTTATGTCACCTAATGACGTTAATGGAGAAATGGCTTCTGCTCAAAGACAAGCCTACAGTTATCTTGTTGCAAATGGTGAAGGTTTAGATATTAACGCCACACCTGAACAGAAGTTAGAGTTTCAACAAAACTTAGAAGCCTTAGCATCTAACATTTTAACTACTAGATTCTTTTTAGGTTTGGTATCACCAGTTGCTTTAAGTCCTTCTGCTGGCAAAGACGTTAGCGCTACACTAAAAGACTTAGGTAACGTTGATTTTAGAGAAGAATTTTATAACACTGTAAATGAACTTACTGCTCAAGGCTCAATAGACCCTTGGGGTGAAGCCAATATGAAGTGGGCTAAGGCTAAACCAGGCGTACTTGCTTATACAATATCTCAAAGCGAAAGAAGTAAAGTTGTAAGTATTGCTCAAAGAACTGATGCTATTAATTGGTTACGTAATAATGAAGCATTAGTTAATAAATATCCAGAGGGTTCTGCTTTCTTTGTACCTAATACTGGTGATTTTGATATTTCTGAATCTAAGTTCTTCCAAAGAGAAGGCTATCTTGACAAGATTCCAGTAGAAGAATTTATGACTAAAGTTACCGCTCAAGAAGAATTAAATGCTTATTACGCTAAACGCGATGAGTGGGATTTAAAAATTGAAAGCGCACCAGAAAGTATTCGTTCAATTATTACTAAACAAAAACAAGCGGATATGAAAGAATTTACTAAAGATAAGTACTATCTAAATAAAGCGTTAGAAACCTATGGAAGTGCTGCAGATAACACTGCTGCTTGGGAAGAACTTGTCAGAATGATTGACGCTGGAGATACCCCAAAAAGTCCAAACGCACAAAAAGTTGTAGAGATAGTTAATATCGTACAAGAAGCAAATGCTATGACAAAGTTAATGTTTGATGGAACTGTAGATGCTTCTCAACGTAGAAGTTTAATACGTAATAGTGCTATGCAACAAGCATTAGATATTGCTGCAAATGATACAGGTCTAGTAAGAATTATCAACACTGTTGTTAAGAAACAATTAGGAGTTTAATAAGTGAGTTATAACACACCTCTAGGTAGTACTGGAGTTACATATGAATCTGACACTAAACCAGGAGAGTTTTATTTAGAGGGCGATGTAACTAAAGTTTACTATAAAGTATACAATACATCCACACGTCAATATGAATTGCAACCAAAAGATGACTTCCTAAGAGGTTTATACGCTGCACCAAATGACGTTAAAGCGCTTAAACAACAACTCGGATATAGCATTGTTGATGGTTCTGTTACTCCTGATTTCATTAAGGATATTGAAAAAGCACAAAGTTCTATATCATCTGTAAATGGTAGATTAGAAACAATTGGACAAACTGGTTTTAGTTTAGGTTCATACCTTGCACAATCTAAAAGTACAACAGGTGGAACAACATCTACTGCAACAGTTACCGATAAGAATAGGGCTGCTCAAGAACTATTAGACACCGCTAAAGATTATCTTGGTTCTGGTATTACACTCAATAAAAATGACATTAAAGCATACGTTAGCGAACTTAATGCTTTAGAACGTAAACGTCCTACTGTATCTAGAACTGGCGAGACTGTTGCTGGTGGATTAACTGCTGATGAGAAAGAACAATTAGCACTTAAATATATTGGTAAGTATGTTACTGCTGAAGGCATTAAAAACGTTGGTGGTGCTTTAGGAAGTAACTATAGAACTATCAATGCTCTTGCTGGAAACTATGGTGTTGCACTTGATAAAGCAGCATTACGTACTTTAGTTTTTGATAGCGTTAGTTCAAAGAACGGTTTAGAGAACGTACAAACTAAGATTAATAACCTTGCTAAAGTTAAGTACAGAGCATTAACTCCATACTTAGAACAAGGGTTAACTGTTAAAGATATTGCTAATGAATACGTTTCTAAGAAAGCACAGTTATTAGAACTTAATCCTACTGCAATTAGAATTGATTCAGACCCAGATATTCAAGGTGCTTTAACAGGAGATGCTTTAGTTCCTTTATATCAATTTGAGAAATCATTACGTAAGAACCCACAATGGCAATATACTAACAATGCAAGAGAAGAAGCATCTAACTATGCTCTTACTATTCTGCAGGATTTTGGATTGATATAAATGGCTGAGAAAGATAAACCAAAGTTACCTACTCCTCCTAAACCCCCAGCCTTTCCTTCTGCCCTTAAGCCGTCAACATTACCTGGTGCAACTAAGGCAGTTCAACAATATACAACTCCTGCAGGTCCAAAGGTTCCTGCTACTACAACTACTAGAAATATACCCTCTGGTGGCATTGCTCAACCAAGGACTACAACTACTACAACTAAACCAGTTGATAAAAAGATAGTTCCTAAAATAGATAAAACAACTGGTATAACTACTGAACAACAAAGAATTTTAGATTTAGAAAAAGCACTTCAAGATGCTCAAAATAAAGGTAATGCAGAAGACCCAGGGTTACAATATCAAAGAGATGTTGCTATAGCAGACCGCAAGTCTGCCTTTCAAATACTTGCAGATGAATTTAAAGTAAATGGTTTAGATACTCTTGCTGCTGAAGTACAAAACTTTATGACAGAAGGTTTAAGCCCAGCAGAAGCAAAGATTGCTATACGTCAAAGCCAAGCATACAAAGATAGATTTAAGGGTAACGAAGGTCGTATTAAAAAGGGATTAGCAGTTTATCAACCTGACCAATACCTCGCTGCAGAAGAAACATATAGAAATGTTTTACTTGCCAATAACCTTCAAGACCTTGTTAGCAAGAATACAACTGATTCATTTATCTCTGGTGCAGTATCTCCAGAAGAAGTTCAAAATAGAATTCAAAATGTATTCAATAAGATTGATAATGCTGACGCAACATTAAAAGGACAATTAGGTAGGTACTTTAGCAATTATGGTATTGCTGACCCTAACTTACAGCGTTCACAGTTAGCATCTGCTTTGTTAAGTGGAGACACTTCAACAATGTCATTAGAACGTCAATTAAAGAAAGCACAATTACGTGCTGGTGCTCAAATGTCTAATGTAACAATTGCTGAAACTGGTGTTGAATCATTACAACAACAACTAGAAGCACAAGGTGTTGCTGATGTTTATGGTGCTGCTAAAACAGGCTTTAGTACACTTTCTCAAACATCACCAAATACTGAAAGACTTGCACAAATTTACGGAGAACAGGCAACTGGTCTCTCAGAAGAACTTCAACAAGAAGCGTTCTTTGGTTTACAATCACAAAGACGTAAAAAATTACAAGAGAGAGAACAAGCCACATTTGGTGGACAAGCAGGAATTTCAACTGCTGGTCTAGCCAAAAATACATCAGGCTCGTTCTAACATAAACCCTCAGTAGGACCCACCAGCCCCTACGAGAGTAACAAGACTGGTAGCAAGAGCCATAAAGAATCCCCCCAGATTTAACGTGAGGCTTGCGACTAACAAAAAGAATGGGAGCGTTGCGATGAGCAACAACTATCAAGACTGGGACGATGACGAAGAAGATGTTATCCCTAGTCAACAATCAGAAAGCGATTTATTAAAGCAACTTCGCAAGGAGTTAAAGAATAAATCAAAAATGCTTTCCGAAATGGAAGGACAACTTTCCTCGATTAAGACTGAACAACGTCAAAACGTTATTAAGTCAGTTCTTGAAAGTAAGGGCGTAAGTCCAAAAATAGCAAAATTTATTCCTGCAGATATTGATGCTTCATCTGAAGCAGTAGATAACTGGATTACGGATAATGCTGATGTTTTTGGATTAACAGTACAGACGCCTGCTGATGTAAAGCCAGACTTGGCTACACTCAGACAAATTGATGCTGTTACTGCAAATGCCCAATCTCCTGCTGGCTTGGATGATATGTATTTGAGATTACAAAATGCAGAATCTGCAGAAGAAATCACAAATATGATTTTCCAACAAGGCGGAGAGATTTAGGCTAACTAACTACTATCTAAGGAAATAACCGAAATGGCAAATGCCTATTCAGCATTATCTGCTGGTACATCTGCAACTAACGGTGGTCTTGGTGGCGGTCAATATTCAAGCGCAGACAACGTAGGAACCTTCACACCATCTAATGGTGCAGGTCTCGTTCAAAAGGCTTATGACCGTCTAGTTGAGTTCGCACTTCGCTCTCAACCATTACTACGTTCAGTCGCAGACAAACGTCCAGCACGTCAGTCAATGCCTGGTTCATCCGTTGTATTCCAAATTTACAGCGACATGTCCAAGGCAACAACTGCATTATCAGAACAAGTTGACCCAGATTCAGTAGCGATTGGTACACCAACTGCTGTAACCGTAACTCTTAACGAATACGGTAACGCAGTTCTAACCACACGCAAACTGCAATTGATGTCACTTGCTGAAGTTGACCCAGCAATTGCAAACATTGTTGCGTTCAATATGGCAGATTCTATCGATGAAATCGTTCAAACCGAACTTCGCGGTGGAACAAACGTAATCTACGCAAGCAACGCATCAGGCACACGCGCAACAGCAACAACTAACGTTACTGGCGCTCACACTTTGAAAGCAGCAGACATTCGTCTTGCTATTGCAAAGTTACGTGCAGGTAAAGCAGTTGCTCGTAAAGGTTCTCTATACTGGTGTGCAATACATCCAGAAGTTTCACACGACTTACGTGCAGAAACAGGTTCAGGTGCTTGGAGATTACCTCACGAATACCAATCAAATGCTGAAATTTGGGCAGGAGAAATTGGAACATTCGAAGGTGCCTACTTCATCGAATCACCACGCTTGTACAACTCCACCGATGGTGGTTCAAGTGCACGCGTGTTCCGTACATTACTTGCTGGTCAACAAGCACTTGCAGAAGCAGTTGCTGAAGAACCACACGTAGTTATTGGAAACGTTACTGACAAATTGATGCGCTTGCGCCCAATTGGTTGGTACGGAGTATTAGGATTCAAGCGTTATCGCGAAGAAGCCTTATACAGAATTGAATCTTCATCCAGCATTAACGCTGCATAAGTTAGATTCACTTAACGGTAGCCCCCACGTCAAGTGGGGGTTACTCTTATCAAAGGATTTTAAATTGCCAAAGTTTTTTCCACCTACAGTTGCTGAAGGACCAGCAGGCTGGGGTCTATTTTATCGTTATAAATTAGACCGAGGAATCAGTGTGTTAAAAATTGGTAATACATATTATAAAATTAGAGTTCCATCAACTGACCAAATAGATTCTTCTACTGAATATTATGCAGGGGGACACGAACACGATGTTACGTCAGACCAAAAGACTGCGCTCATTGCTGCTAATATCGGCATTACTGAAAGTAACTTTGAAGGATGATAAACAACATTCTTATAATGGGTGCAACTGCAAGCGCAATTGTTTCTGTATTATTTGTGATTGCTCCAACAGTTCGAAAGACTCGTTCTATGATGGAATGGTTGGAAAAGTTTCGCCGCGATTGGGAAGGCGAGCCTGGTGGTCCAGGTAGGGATGCTGTTCCTGGTGTTATGGAAAGATTGAATAGACTTGACGGTGAGTTAAGTAATAATGGTGGTTCTTCTATGAAGGACGCTATTGAAAGAATTGAAAAGAGTTTAGGGACTAAATGAGTTTACATAGAAAACAGAAACATCCAGAGTATGTTGAAGGGTGTTTTGGTTGTAAGGCTTCAACACTTGATTTGAACCCTGGTGAAGCATCAAGTAGGATGGATATGTCCGCTAAGAAATGGGATAATGAACTTGCGTTATATCGCACGGCTAGGTCGCAGGGTATTCAACCTGATACGACTAAGACTAAAGATATACGTAGGGCAATAGATGTATCAAACAAAACAGGAATAGCATACGGAGCATAATATGATGTACGGTAAAAAAATGCCTAAAGGTAAGAAGATGATGGATATGAAGAAGATGGATTCAAAGAAAAAATCAATGGTTAAAATGAAGAAAACAGGAAAGAAGAAATAATATGTGTACAACTTGTGGATGTAACTATCCTAATCTAGAACACGCTATGGCTAATGCCAAAGGCAATAACCCAATGGGTATGCCAATAGCACCAGTGCCATCAAGCATTCAAAAAGCAGAACCAAAGAAACCAAAAGGAAAATAATAATGCCAACAAGAGTATCAAAAAGACAGGCTGCAAAAGGACCTGTTAAAGTTAAGTCAAGCACAATCGGTGCTATCAAGAAAACTGGTATGACAAAAGCACTAGGAAACATCACACCAGCACAACGTAAAAACGCTGCATATATGACAGGTTTAAAACGTATGTACGGTGCTGCAAGAGTTAATAAGGCTCTTGCTCCTAAAAATATGTCTGTTCCAGTTGGTGGAGTTATGGGAACCAAAAGAGCGCAAGTTATGGCTGGTCCTGTACGTTCAACAATGAAGAAAACTACTGCTAAAAAAGTTGTTTCTAAGTCAAAGTTATTAAAAGACCAATTAGCAGCAAGAGCACCAAAAAGCAAAATGTTCAGTAACTTAGGTTCAGGAGTTTCTGTTCCAAGAAATTACAAGAAAAAATAACAATGGCTAAGTCACCTGCTTGGACACGCAAAGAAGGAAAGAATCCCAAAGGCGGATTAAACGCCAAAGGTCGTGCTTCATACAATAAAGCAACTGGTGGGAATCTTAAACCTCCTGTCAAAGCAGGTCAAGCCAAAAAATCACCTAAGTCTGCAGCAAGACGTAAATCTTTCTGTGGTCGTATGTGTGGTATGAAATCTAAACTTACTTCTTCTAAAACGGCACGTAACGCTAATTCACGTATAAACAAATCACTTAGAGCCTGGGACTGTAACTGCAGATGAAAAAGAAAGCATTTTGGGATAAGAAGAACCCTAAGAAAACTTCTAAGAAATTAACTCCAACACAAATTAAAAGTGCTAAGGCTCGTGCCAAGGCTGCTGGTAGAAAGTATCCGAATCTAGTAGATAATGCTGCTGTTTCAAGAAAAGGAAAATAATGGCTGGTAGATATAATATGGTCTGTGACCAGGGTTCTACTTTTAGTTTAACTTTTACAATTAAGACTGATGGTACTGCCTGGAATTTAGTTGGCAACTATACAGCCAAAATGCAAGTTCGTTCATTTTTAGATTCATCTACTGTTATTGTTGAATTGTCTACAGCAAATAGTCGTGTTGCTTTTTCTGCAGGTGGTGTTGTTACTTTAACTATTCCTGCAACTGTTACTGATGATTTAGCCACTGGTCGTCATACTTATGATTTAGAATTTACTACAATTGCTACAAGTGTAGTTCAAAGAGTTTTAGAGGGAAAGTTTGTTATTAGAGGCGAGGTAACTAGATAATGGCAACTGAAATATTAATTCAGGAAGCCTCTCCAACTGTTATTGATATCACTGACCCTAATAATATTCTTGTTGAAGTTGATGGTACTCAGGGACCTATTGGTTCTCAAGGTGTTACTGGACCAACTGGTCCATCTGGTAGTCAAGGTATTCAGGGTATTCAGGGTTCTCAAGGCACTACTGGTCCTACAGGTCCTACAGGTAACACTGGTGATACTGGTCCAGCGATTACTGGTGCTACAGGTCCCACTGGTGCTGACTCTACTGTTACTGGACCTACAGGTCCTATTGGCTTAACTGGTCCTACTGGACCTACAGGAAACACTGGAGCAACAGGTTCCACTGGAAGTACTGGACCTACAGGAGCCACAGGCTCTATAGGCGCAACTGGTTCTACTGGTGCTACTGGTATACAAGGTATCCAAGGTGAAATAGGCGTTACAGGTTCACAAGGAGTGCAGGGCATCCAAGGGGTGCAAGGTATTCAAGGTGTTACTGGTTCTACTGGTTCTCAAGGTATTCAAGGCATAACTGGTCCGACAGGAATTACAGGTAGCACAGGTGCTACAGGAGTTACTGGCGTAACTGGTGTTACAGGTCCTACAGGAGATACTGGTCCTACAGGTAGCCAAGGCACACAAGGTATACAGGGAATAACTGGAGCAACAGGTCCTCAAGGTGTTCAAGGTATACAAGGTATCCAAGGTATACAAGGAATCACTGGACCCATTGGTTCAACAGGTTCTACTGGAAGCACTGGCTCTACAGGTTCTACTGGAAGTACAGGAAGTACTGGAGTAACAGGCGCTGATAGCACTGTTGCTGGTCCTACAGGACCTACAGGTGTAACTGGACCTACTGGTGTAACTGGAGCCGATAGTACAGTTATAGGACCAACTGGTCCTACTGGGGCAACTGGTTCCACTGGTTCTACAGGTGCAGCATCTACAATAACTGGACCGACTGGTGCTACTGGTTCAACAGGACCACAAGGTTCTTTTGGTGGAGCAACATTTGAATACAATTATACAACTGGTACATCTAATGTTAACCCAGGTGATGGTAACTTTGCTTTTAATAATTTAACTTTCTCTTCTGCAACTCAATTTTATATTGACCACGAAGACATTAACCTTGTTGATGTTTCATCTTTCCTTGATACTATTGATGATTCTACTTCACAAATTAAAGGTACTTTTAAACTTACAGAAAAAGCAGATGTTAATACTTATGCTTATTTTAGTATCATTGGTACTCATACACATTATGCAAACTATTTTAATATTCCAATTGCTTATGTTTCTGGTAATGGAACATTTGCTAATGGTGACGATACTTATATAACTTTTGCTCGTACTGGTGATGCTGGAGACCAAGGTCCAATAGGTCCTACAGGTAGTACTGGCGTTACTGGTCCAACTGGAAGCACAGGAGTTACAGGAAACACTGGTTCTACTGGACCTACTGGAAATACTGGAGATACTGGCTTACAGGGACCAACAGGTCCAACAGGCGTTACAGGCAGTACAGGTTCAACTGGAGCCACAGGAAACACAGGACTACAAGGACCCACAGGCTCAACTGGAAGTACTGGTGCAACTGGTGCCACAGGGGCTACAGGATTAAGTATAACTGGAGCAACTGGAGAACAAGGACCAACTGGTCCACAGGGCGTACAAGGTATTCAAGGCACACAGGGCACACAGGGCATACAAGGCACAACAGGACCTACTGGTGACACTGGACCAAGTGGACCAATAGGAATCACTGGAACTACTGGTGTAACAGGTCCTACTGGCTCTACTGGTGTCACAGGTGCGGATTCAACTGTTCCTGGACCTTCTGGTCCCACAGGTGCACAAGGACCTACAGGTCCTACTGGTGAGCAAGGGGTACAGGGCATCCAAGGTATTCAGGGTATTCAGGGTGTAACAGGTACTAATGGTACTAACGGTGCAACTGGACCAACTGGAAATACAGGCTTACAAGGACCCACAGGTCCAACAGGTGTTACTGGAGTAACTGGAACTGTACAAGGTCAAGATATTTTTGGTGTAGGATTTATGTTAGCAGGAATGTAATTTAATATTAGGGATGATATGAAAATTGCTGTATACGCAATTGCTTTAAATGAAGAAAAGCACGTTATGCGTTGGTTGGAAGCAACCAAAGATGCTGATGTAAGACTGGTTGCTGATACTGGTTCTACAGACCAAACTGTTCGACTATTACAAGGGGCACCAAATGTTATCGTTCATCAAATCAGTGTTCAACCGTTCAGGTTTGACGATGCGCGTAACGCTGCTCTTGCTTTGCTACCTACTGATGTTGATATGTGTCTTTCCCTTGATTTGGATGAGATACCGCAAGATGGATTCTTTGATGTTGTAAGACAGAATTGGACTCCTGATGTTAACCGTATTTGGGTTACTTGGGAAACAGGTTTTAAATGGCAGAACAATAATCGTTTTCATTCAAGACACGGTTATCGTTGGTCTAAACCTTGCCACGAGGTCACAGAATACTATGGTGACTTTTTTGGTGGAAAAGAAAAAAATATTACACTTCCTATAATTGTTGCACACAGACCTGATGATTCTAAATCTAGGTCACAATATCTTCCTATGTTGCAGATGGCTGTTGCTGAAACACCACAAGATGCACGTATGTGGGCTTATCTTTGTAGAGAATATTTCTTTCATCAAAAGTGGAAAGAAACTATTGAGTCTGCCGAGGAAATGCTTAAAGCAGGTGGTTGGTATATAGAACGTGCAGCGTCTTGTAGGGCTGCAGCGCAAGCGTTTATGCATCTTAATAATAAAGAGATGGCAAGGGACTGGTTTGTTAAAGGTGTCAAAGAAGCATCTGACCAACTTGAGGCTTGGTACTCTTTAGCGCAATTTAATTATGAAATACAAAACTGGCAAGGTTGTTGGGACTCAGCAATCAAAGTTAATAGTTTGATTAAAGAATCACATTATCTTGTTAATCAAGATGTTTGGAATTGGAAATGTTTTGATTTGTTATCCATCGCAGGATGGCATCTTGGTAAGAAAAAAGAAGCAATGGAATATGCAGTGAAAGCAATACAAGGAAACCCCACAGAACAAAGATTAATAGATAACTTGGAATGGATGCAAAACAATAATGCCAACGTTTAAAGAAATGGTTGACGAAGTAGCGTTAAACCTTCAAGGTTTTACTTTACGTCAAGACAGGTCAACACACTTAACTGCTAATGTGACCTCAACTGCTACAAGTATGACTTTAGCATCAGCAGACAATGTTGCTAAAGGTATTATCCAAATTGATGATGAACTTATTTGGGTTGACTCATACAATAAAACTACAGGTGTTATAACTATTCCACCTTACGGTAGAGGTTACTTAGGAACAA
>Ga0208974_1000127_pt1 | contig 33221 bp, 57 predicted proteins | sample GreLakmeER15MSRF_FD_187699 | JGI IMG/M metagenome (GOLD analysis project Ga0208974, IMG submission 187699) | Freshwater lentic microbial communities from great Laurentian Lakes, MI, USA - Great Lakes metaG ER15MSRF (SPAdes) | ecosystem: Environmental > Aquatic > Freshwater > Lake | place: Great... | reverse complement strand
TGTATATTGAGGTGTAGCTGGAGCAGAACCCGTGCCGTTCCAAAGAAATATCTGTATTTTACTTCCTATTTGTCCCGATACGTTGATGTTTATAATGTAGGGACTTCTTGCAAAAATATTAGCCATTATTTTTCAGGTTGTTTGATTGTATACTTAAATAACTCTTCAGCATCCAATCCGTATTTAACGATTAATTCTTCAGGTAGATTTTTATATGCCTTCTCAAATGGTTTTGTAAAGAACAATGAAGGCTTAATACCTCGCGCCCAAATGTTTTTTGCTGTAATAAATCCTATTGCTTTATAGCTACCTTTAACGTATTGACCTTGTTTATTTCGCAACCTTAAGCCTTTTCTTTGTGCCCACTTTGCAATTAAGTCTGATGGTGGTTTTTTATTTTTAAAACTGTACGGACTATTTGGCGCTTGCTGTCCTTTTATCTTTGCGTTTGGAGAAACCTGAGAAGGATCTGCACCCTTTACACCTTTATCTACATATGCACCATACTCACCTAAATCAAATGCAAGGTAGAAAGAGTTAGGCATTGCCTTTGCTTCACCTTTAATCGTATTATACAGACCTTTTCTATCGTTTTTTTTTAGCTTAGATAGATTAGATTTAGATTGCTGTATTACGTACTTCTTAAACTTGTCTAATTCTTCCTGTACATTTAACATATAGTCATTTGGTTTGCCATTATTACATCGAAAGTCATAGTCGTTCCAGCAACCTGGTCTGTAAATCTATCTTCAAAGAAATCAAAAGATGCCGTGTCAGATTCAATAGAATAATCATCACTCATTTGACCTCGTCTCATGCTTTCGAATGCACGTTGGCAGATCATTAATGTTTGATTATGGATATCATCTACATTATTATTCCCAAAATATAAGTTGGTTAAATCTTCTTTTGTATAATCAACAATATCTATGATAACTATAGATACATTTAATCTTATTGTATTGCCTTCAAAGCCCCCGTTATCAATCATAACGTGAGCTAATGGATACATATCTTTTTTAGCGTTTGTAATCTTATCTACGCTACCTTTTGAAACTTGATTAATTAACGGATCACTTATTAAATGATTGTATAATGCTGTTGTAAAATCATAGTACCCTTTCATGTGCTCTTTTTATTTGTCTAGTTTCTATTTCTGACTTCTGCTTCTCAAATGTCAACATCGTTAAGCACTCAAATAATCCTTGTTCTGTAACTCTGTCAAACTTTGTAATGTCTCCTTTAGCGAGTTGATATATTGACTGATACCATCCCCACCGTTGTCCAAATTGAGTTGTCTCGCTAAAATCGTTTTGCTCTTCTTCGTCATCTGTTTCTCCAAATAAGACAGGGTAGCTGTCAATAGTTCGTTTCCTAAATTCCAAAAAAAAACCGATGCTGGTAATACAACATCTAAAGGAGCGTACTTCATCAATTCAGCATAGTTCGCTGTGCCACTATATTTATCTATGGTATACTTATCCCCCTTCTGACTTGTTATAGGCCGATACATAACAGCCATTGCCTTATGGAATGATTGTACATCGATTATGTTAGACTCTAAATCCACATACTCTCCAAAGGATATATCTTCAAGTTCATTAATGAATCCAAACTTTACACCTTGTATTTCAAATGTCTTTTTTAGTTCTAGTTTCTTATCAAATATTTTCTTGAAATGTGTTACCAAGTCAATAACATCTGATAGCTTAATGTTAACTACATTCTTTAACTCTATACCACAAAATATCTCAATCATCTTCTGAGATATAAACAACTCCGAGTTATCCTTATTCGATGCAACTACCATGTATTTTTGGTAGTGCATCAAAGGTATCTCATTTAAAGATGTTGGTATTACTAATTCTAACTTCATTTAATTAATTTTCTTATTCCTCTCCAATACTGCAAAGATCCTTCGAACTTCATTATCTCGTTGTCAATTGCTTCATAACAATTCAACTTCCAATCTGCCCCATGTTCGTTTTGAAAATCTTGAATGATTTTGTTTGCTGTTTCTTTCAAGATGTCTTTCTTGTTTGGTACTTTGAATTCTACTTCTTTAACTTCTGTTTTCATATTTTGTTGTTTTAATATACACTATAATTCCCTTTGTTTGGATTCGCTAATTGATAACTAATTGCATATCTCATTGCATCTAAGCAGTGATTGTATTTGTCTATCGGTGTTTCACTCTTCTTTTCTAGCCAGCAATAGTTGTTCAATTCTTTTATCAAATTTACGGAATTTTCTTCAATAATCAAGTCATAATCTTGAATTAAACTTATCCCATATTTAACTGAATCTGCACCTTTAATTGTTGCTACTATATTCAACCCTCTTGCCTTAAGTTCTGCTATTAATCTAGGTTCTGAATTATCCCCTACTATTAAATCACGTCCTGCAAATTGTTGGTTTAGTTGTGATAGTTCACTTGTTGTTAAACCTTGCTTATGTACGTGCTCTTTAATGTAGATTCTTTTGTTAGTCTTATCAATTGACGTTTCAATTAATGTAGATGGATCGTTACTAAAACCATAATCCTGACCGAACACACTTCCATTATCTTTATTAAACTCTCCTATCTTCCAGTTGGTGTAGATGACGCCCTCTGCCTTTTCTAACCAGCCCCCGAGGATAGTGTGTTTATACTTATCAGGTCTACGTTCTTTTATTGTTTGTATTTGATTTAAAAAAGATTCAGATAAATTGTTATAATTATCTAAGTATGTCGTGTGAATGTATGTTGTATCACCTTTGATTACATTACTCCCAGCTTCAATTCCTTTTGCTTCAAAGAACTTTTGATAAATGAAGTGTTCCTTAGTTGCTGGATTTAAAATAAGTATTACCCTATTCTGTTTGTCTTTAGATCTTATTGAATAATCTATCTTATCAAATGTATCTTCATCTGTAAGTTCTTCCGCTTCATCTAATATCCAAGTTGTAACTCCAGCCAAAGATTTAAGGTTTGCTGTTTGAGTTCCTGAACTTGTTTTGATTCCTTTAAATAATATCTTACTTCCTGTTCTTAAGTTTATAATCTCATCCTTTGTTATATGAAAATCTGAGTGCTTACCTAGTACATCAATCTTATCAATAAATTCAGGAATAATAGAAACGTGAGCAGAAGTAAGTGTATATCTTGTGAATAGAATGGTATGCCCACTTTCATACGTAAGTAGTAGAAGTAGCAAGTTAATGCTGTAAGACTTACCACTACCCCTACCACCAGTAACAATAAAATATCTGCTATCACTTCCAAAGTTTTTATATTTAGGATTCAGTACTACCAAAGTTAATCAAATCTTTAAGTGTTGTTGTATTAATTGTAACATCTGACTCAACTCTTTCTTTAGGTTTACCGAATATATGCTCAGATATAAATATTTTACCTCTTTCAAATGTAAGTAAATCTTTAGCTAATTCTATTCTAGCATCATCATCTGTATCAACTGACTTCAATTGTTTTATAGCAGTTATAAAAATATGATTAGTCTTTTCAAAGTCTTGCTTTGTTTTATTACCAGAGTTAGGTCTTGGCCCTCCATGTCCATTTGCCATCTTGAAAAAAATATTGGTTAATCAAGTTTTAATTAAGGCAAATTACTAAAAAGAAACTACCTGTATTTATAACTTGTATTATATCATTTTGTATCATAGTAATTTACTATTATAGTTTTACCACCTATATCTTCAGCTCTTTCTAATTGTATTTTGTTATAGTTGTAATTGATTTCTTTTGCTTCGTTTTCAAAACCTCTTGAATAACGGATCCTTCTCATCGGTCTTTTTTCGCTACAACTTTCAATACATTCAATTAGCGTTATAGGTGCCATATACTTTATTTAATGAGTTTATCATATCTCTTAAACAAGATCCACAAGATGTCATTTGATTCTTAGCTTGAAATACTCTATTATATATTTTAAGCAATGCCATTTGTTCTATTGGTGTCATTTTATGTTGAACTAATGGAAGTAATGTAGTCAATACTTCATATTCATTTTCAATAAGACAAAGTGGTTTTTTAGTATACGAAAATAATTCGTTAAGTTTTGCTTTACGTTCATCACATCCACAATCTTCTCCTAATATAAACTTTGCTACCTTATCTAGTCCTGTTGCTTGGAGTACATTCTCTATTGTATCCCCTAGTCCTGTTGCTTTTCTTTTAGCCATTCGAAATCTTCGTTTAAGTAATCTTGATAGTCTTCAATAAGTAAACTCTGTAAGTGTGTTTTTGTTCTATTGGTGGTATAGAATATACAAGAGAGACTGATTCCTGTCTCTTTAGATAGTTGTCTCATTGACTTACCACTTGTCACGTATAGTTCGAATAGCATTTTGTCAAACCAATCAACATTATTAAGTTCATCTCTAAGGCGTTTATTTAGTTCTCCGTATGCAATTATACTTTCGGTGTCAGAAACATCCTCGGAAATAGCCTTATCTAGTTCAAACGTGATTGGTTCTTTCTTTAGGAAGTCAAAGTATATATTTCGTAAAGTAATCCATACAAATGATGTAGAAATCTTTTGATCAGGTTTGATGTATTTATCTAATCGAATATACATTTCCTGTACTATGTCCTCGGCTTCCGTTTTAGCACCAAAAGACCGAGCGATATTCACCCAGTCTTTATGTTTTTGTGCTATTAATTCTATTTGCTTAGTCATGCTTGGTTATCTTCCAGCTTTGAATAGTGTTAAAGAATACACCAGCTTCACGTTTAGACTCTTGAGCTTTAAGGTTGTAATCTACTTCGACCACATCTCCTACTCTATTGTACTTAAGGACGTTATCAACTTTTGCTTCTCCAAACACTTCGAAGTTACATGATTGAGGATATTCTCCTTCATTTTCTACTACATGAACATACAGCTTTTTGTAGTTCCCTAATTCGATTACATCTCCAATGTGTGTAATCACTCCTTTAAATTTACTCATCCTTTTTAATTTTTGACTAATATAAGCATTATTTATTTAATTTTGATGCAATATCCTTCAGTTTCTCGATGTACAAACTAGCATCCATTAATTCCTCCTGTAGATGCTGTAGAAAATCATCTGTATTATTACCTTCTAGTGTAGTTCCATACTTCGCTATACCTACTTCAGACCTTGTTTTGTATGCTTCGATAACCTTTGCTACGATTGCATCTTTTGGCGTGAAGTATTCTTTACTTAGATTGTACAAATCATCTCGCATTACTGCATTCTCATGCTTTAATTCTCGTATTTGCTCAAACAATTGACTTACTAATAGTTGTTCCATTTTTAGTTCGTGCTTAAGTTCTTCTTTCTTTGTCATATCTTCTTTATTTTAATATTAATTACTCCTTTATCTAATTCAGCTATCCGTTCAAATGCTTTCTTTGATAAGTCTAGTGTTACTTTACGGAATGATCCTGTGTCTGTTACTTTAACTATAACCGACTTCCCGTTATCCAGGTTAGTTATTTTTAGTTTAGTTCCTAGCTCATGTGTATTACTAGCACATGTCAATTTATTCATATCATAGATTGCTCCTGAACGCATAACTTTACCATGGAATGTATCACTATAGTAAGTAGCTTTAAAACTTGTTAGAACGCACCAAACACACATTGCTATAATTATTTTCATTTGATTCTAATTTTATCAATTACTTTACGAATGTTCTTCGTGATGTACACGTACTGATCTGACTCCTGTACGTTAATTTCACTTGTCAACGGTTCTACATTTGATTCGAGATACTTAATAAAGTTATCTATTGTATCATAGTTATTCTCTCTAAAGATGTTTCCATCGTCCATATCTTCTAACTTTTCAAGTGCAATTTGCATCAGAAGAAGCACTTGGAACGTATTGTTTATCTGTTTATTCATATCTCTTCAAAATTAAGTGTTAGACTATGTTTACTTAGGACTATTTCAATTCCTTTATTATTCTTTATTCTAGCGAATCTATCTGTATCAAATAGCAAACGGACAATTTCATTTGTTCGCTTATCTCGTAGCAGCTTAACCCAGCAGTTGTTTGATTCTTGCATCATAATCATTTAAAAATATTTTACAATTATTTACTTTATCTTGCATTGCTAAAATCATTGACTCATTGTATTCCAACTCAAAACTATAAAAGCGTTCGTTAATTGGCATATGACTGTAGAATATATCGTTGCCGTAGTTAGCTTCAGCGGGTGTGTCTAACAATACATAGACTAACTTTGCTTTCTTTACACCTGTCAAATGCATATACACTTGTAATTGTGCTTCGTAGTCTTTATTGATTGGACTTGTTATAGCATCTAAAAAAGTAACGTAATCCCATGAACATTTAGTATCGATTACAAACTCATCTGTAATAACATCGGGAGTACCATTGAAGTGTTCATCGTTAAAATGTACTATATTCTTTTCTAGTATACCTAATCCAAAACGTTCAGCACAAATGTCAATAGCTTCATCTTCCATCATATTACCTTTACGAAAGTACTTGGAATCTATCTCGTCACGTACTCCCGACTTTTGTTCTGCATACCATTTCTTTAGGTAAGTAATCATTGACGCACCTAACTTTAAATCGTCTTTGCCATTTGTTAAGAGCAAGCCTGATTGACTTGCTCGATGGCGGTATATCTTACTTCCCATTTTCTAATAATTTAGCAACTGCATCTGTTACGTTATACTTTGTTTTTACTTGTTCAATTGTATAGTTACCACCTTGTAATGCTTTCTTAACTGCATCGAAGTTTGGTGATTCTGGCTCTAAGTTAGGAAGTAGTTTGAATCCTTTAACTCTGATACCACCAACTACTTTACCCATCATTCTAATTGTCTCGTCAAATTGTAACTCTACCTTAGTACCAATCCAGTTACCTATGTTCCGTGAATCCAAAAGTGATAATCCTTTTTCTAGTACTAGGTTATTAGCAATCATTTTACGATTAGAACTATTACATACCATGTCCATAACACCTTCTTCAAACTCTAGGAAGTAGCCATCGGTCTTGTTACCACTTACATCAACACCTTTTGAGTAGTATGCATCTTTTATTGTAAGTATGCAATTACCTTTCTCTGCTGTAATTATTGCTACATCTACACCAGCAAGGTGCGAATGTTTACGATATTTCATAGCGTCTATATTATGCTCTTTCATTGTCTTTGTTTTTTAAGATTATTTCTATTAGTTCAGGTTCACTAAATTCCCACATTAAGTATTGTAGGATGTCCATTGCTAGGGTAACTTGTCCTGGCTTGGTGCTTACTTCTTCATTTAAGATGTAACCTAGCCTTTTAATTTGCTTTAGGTTAATTTCGTGTTTCTCACTTAAATCTGCTACTATTTTCATAATCTAACTAGTTTTAAAACGTTTAATTTTTCTTGGATAATCTGTGTAAGGCTTGGATATTTATCCAATGCTTTCGTATACATAATTTCCATTTCTTGGATGGTTAGCATTAACTCATCGTACTTTCTTACTTTCTCTTCAGTTGTCATAATGTATGTGCTTTTAAAAGTTCTATTACTAATTTTTGTCCTCTAACAAAATCACTATCTATATTCATTCCATTGATAACTTTATCGAATGAATTAATTAATCTTTCTAGGCTTTCTAGTTTTGATTTGTCGTCTACTAATTTGCTTTCTCCTGTTGCGAAATTAGTTTCAAACTTTGCTTTTAAATAAGGTGATACACTCATAATTTCTAGTTTTTTGTTTGTTTGTTTCTACAAATATAATGCTTTTATTATAATATCATATCATTTCCGTAATTATATTTTGAAATTCTTTTAGGTCTCGAATAAGATAATACTTGAATCCTTGCTTAATCAATTCACTCTCAACGTATTCCTGTAGTTTTGATTGCTTTCCGATAGCTGTTTTAAATTCAACAAAAAATGTTTTACCATCCTTAAAAAGTGCTGAATCAGGGAATCCGTTTACGTTACATTTAATTACTTTGAGAACATACCAGCCTTTCGATTTAGCATATTTTATGCAACTCGCTTGAATTTTTGACTCTGACATATTATTGATTTATATAAGTTTTATTTTTTTTAACTCTTAATATTGTGCTGTAATTAACATTATATTTTACTGCTAAATCTTTTATTTTTAGATTTGAATTTCTAATTTCTAATAAATTTTCTTTTGTTAATTTAGATCTAGAATTGTTGTATCCTTTATCATTTTTTAATCCAATTTCTATTGCATGTTTATTATTTTCTGATATAGTACACCATTCAAGATTTATTATTGAATTATCGGTTTTTACTCCGTTAATATGATTTACATAATCTTTGCCATTTATCTTTGGAATAAAATGGATAGCTATTAACCTATGTACTTTGAATGTTACTCTATTACTATTAAGCTTTAGGTCAACAATAAAATATCCAGTTTTACTTATATGTGTTTTTAAAAACTTCTCTTTAAGTTTCTTTTTGAATCCTGAATGATTATCTACTAATCTACTTAAGCTTTTTACCTTTCCTAAATTACTAATTTGATACGATCCTTCATATCCAATTATGTCTTTAAATATTTCTTCCATAAAAAAAAAGCTATTAGCTTTCGAGGTTGCGGTCTCTACTCACTAATAGCAATTATTAAATTTCTTAATGTGTCCGCAACTACACGAATATAAAGATACTAATAATCTTTCTTAAATACATCCAATGTATAATTTTTTTTATTCATAACTGCTTTGTAAATTTTATCCTCTATACCATTTTTTGCAAAGAACCAGTAAATGTTATTTTCTAGTCTGTCAATAGTTTGTAACCTGTCACGACTTTGCCAATAAGATACAGCACTAAAGTCTATATTCATATATACCAATGAAGATGCACGGCTTAAATTAACACCCTCGCGACCTGAAACTATTTGATAAGCTATTGACTTGGTTGTTGTGTTGAACTCGTCCAGGTCTGTTGTTAGTGTATCTCCAAATATGAACTCCAAAGCATCTAATTCAGCCTTAAACTTATAGAATATTGCAATTTGTCTACTCTTAAACATTGTATAGATACGTATTGCTTTAGAATAATCTAATACAGCTGTGTTTCCGCTTTCAAATTTAATAGTACCTGAATACAGTTGATGCAATTTAGACATTAACTTAACCGATGTATCCCCAAGTATCACTTCATGCTTGCCTTGTACGATTAAATCATTTTCTAAACGCTTAATTAGTGCGTATGTTGACTCTTTCATTTCAACGTATATTATCTTTTCATTGATTGTAGAGCTAAATCCAGCTTCTTTTTGTGTGTACGTTATCATATAAGGTTTAATTACGGCTTCTATTAATTCTTTCTTTGCATCTTTATAGTCTTTAATCATTCCATATCCTAAATGCTTTGTAGTTACGTTTACGAATGTTGATGCCCATTTATAAAAAGATGGGTATTGATGAAATGGTGTGTGCTTACTTATCCAAAATTGATGGTATATTTGAGAATACGACTCAGGGTGAGGTGTGCCACTTAAGAATATAAGTGGCAAATTTGAGTATCGTTGTTTAAATTCTTTTGCACCTTTACTTGGCTTTGGGAAACTTCCGTATTTATGATTCTCATCACTTATAATAACATCAAATTGTCCAACTACCTTATGTATTGATTCTGTATTTATAACTACTAAATCAAAAGAAAACGGCATACTAGCATAATCCGACTCTATAGATGACATTGCTTTCTTTTTAGTCACAAATAAGACCGACTTAGCACCATACAACTCACAAGTATTTAATGCAGTCAAAGTTTTGCCTAAACGAACTTCCATGGCTAAGTACACTATATTCTTATCTCGGAGTATTTGTACAGCTTTCTTGGATAGGTCTAGTTGGTACGAACGTAATTCTTTTATCTTTTCCATATTAAATCTTCTGCCGCTTTATTAATTTTAGAAACTATTTCACTAAATAAGTATTGTGTTAAGTATGCTTGTGGCTCGTCGTTTGTTTTAGATAGTTGAATATTATGGTCTTCATAGATAAAATTAACTAAATGTACTACTTCATGAACTATAATAGATAAATCTTTATTATCACTAAAACATACTACATAATTATGTGGTTCTTTTTTGTATGCAAAGGCTTGTACGTTATTATCAACATTTATTCCTAATTCTTCATTGATTTTATTATAATTCTTACAGCTTATTATTTCAATAAATCCATAATATATTGGCAATTCTATTTTATATCGTTTCATAAATCTAACATTAATATATTTTTATTCAAATCTATTTTCCAAAGATTAATATCATTGCTAGCTTTAAAACCTACATGATTTAATTTACCTTTTTCCCACATACCATATTTTTCAAATCCTAAACTTTTCCAAAAGAAATTGCTATCTAAATCCGTTCTGCATCTTAAGGTAAATCCTATCCTATGGAATTTTTCGCAAAATTGTCTGCAAACATCTATTAAAGCCGTTCCGTAGTGTAATCTTCTCGCATCGTTTCTTACTGCTATTTGTTGAATCTTAGCATATTTATAGCTTCCACGTGCTGGTGTTATTAAAACATAGCCAACAGCATCGTTGTTTGCTTCACAAATTAACACAATAAAGTTTCGTTTTCCACCCCATACATAATCTTCCCAAATAGTCTTTTGAATGAATCCAACAGCATTACTATTTTCTTTTTGTAGTTTGTCAACTAATAACATGTCTTTTATTGTTGATGTTCTAACACTTATATCTTGTAGTTTATCATGATATAAAGTGTTTATTAATCCTGTACTGCAATCAAATACTCCTAAGTTCATACTTCTTAATTAAATAGTTTAAATGTCTTTTAAGTTAATTTCGTTTAAATGTTCATCTATTAGATACATTTCGCCTTCTTTTTTTATGAATCCAAATGCATCTTTTACATCGTAGTAATAAGAAAATATTTCATAACTTTTACCTGATAAGATAACATCATACTCATTGATGCATCTTATGTATTTATTTATTGATTCTTTCATAGTCCTTTTAATTCTGGTGAATCCCATATATCATCAGATGGAATAATTGGTGATTCAGTTTTATTTTCAAATTCTACCCACCTTCTATTATTAGTTTTTCCTTCAAATGTCTTATGCTTATAAAATACTGCATAAGTAGATAACCATGATGTAAATCTTTTTTTAGATAGCTTATGGAAATCAGTATAATCTTTTATAAATAAATCATGCAAATCATCTTTATAAAGTCGAACATTAAATGGTAAATTGCCATCGTTACACCATTCATAAAATTCGTATGAAGTTTCTTTAATAAATTTACGGATGTCTAAGTTATTAAAATTATGCTTAACTAATCCATTTTCTAAATAATATTGGCAACAATTAATCATATAATTATCAAATCTCAACCATTCTTTATTATCCCACTCGTCAAATAGCATATGTCCAAACTCATCTAGTGGTGTATGTTTAAAACTAAAATAGTCACTCATTTCAACTTCGAACTTTCTACGTTCAAAAGATCCACCAATACCACCAATCGTATAGTTAGTTGTAATTAATATCTTTGGGGACTTATTTACAGGTAATTTTATTGCATCCTGTCCTTTGTATTCTAATGTAATACCTTCAGTAATTAAAGAGAATAAAGACTCAAAATTAAAGTTCTTTTTAACATCGTCAAATATCAAAACTTGTGTATCTGTTGAAACAGTTTGATAAGGAAATGATTTATTAAATTCAAAAGTCTTACCATCTATAGATGCAACTTTTTTCATCTTTGCAAGTGCATTCCAAAACAATCCCTTACCACTTCCGCCATTTGGATTCTCTGAAATAGTCTCATCGTTAAAAATAATTGCTTTGTTATTAGCACTAGTTTTAAAAGAGTGCATTAAATATCCAATTACTGACTTAAATGAGTTGTATTTACTTATATCTTTACCAGCAATTAGCCATAAAAACTTTCTAAATACAGCATCGTGATGGTCAAAACTTTCAAAGTCTCTATCAATTAATTGTTTCTTCCATACAAACCCTTTAATGTCAATATAATCTATCTTCTTTACTTCGTTTTTAGATACTTCTAAAGCACAATTATTATAGTACAAATATGCTTTATCTATAGTATCTTCTTTTATTTCTATTTCAGCACTTTCTAAACAAGATAAAAACTCACTTGTAAAGTATTTAGTAGTGGATGCCATCATGTCATAAGGCATGAATCCAATGTCATCACGTTGCAATAATGTATCTAGTACAAAATCTTTTATTCTCTTCTCGTTTGTTTCTTCGATTAAGTTTTGGTCTTTACGGATAAATGTATATGTATTGCTATTTGTTGGAAAATACTTAAAGAAATTATTCTCTTGTAACCAAAATTTATATTTATGTGGAGAAAGTTTACATTTTCCTTCTTGATCATGTGACCAAAAGTCTTCCATTTCTACACGTTCTTTTAATCCTGATACGCAACTTTCTAAATCTGACTCATTATACTCAGGGAATGAATTAAATATTTCCTTTACTTTTTTACCACTTCTAATTTGTTTTTCAATTTTATGTTTAGTCTGAGTATCTTCAAAGAATCTAGTTCCAAATTCATGTACATTTTTATAAGCAGAATTTAAAAGCATTAAAATTTCTTTCTCTTTTCCTCCTTCATCAAATTGCATTAATACATTTTCAGCTTCTCTTATATTAATACCAAATGTATTTAAAGCAGCAGCTAGTTTAAAAAGATTATTATTCTTTTGACCAGCTACCATTCCATGATTATCATTCCACCATTTCAACAAATTAGATATAATTCTATTGTCTGATTTAATAGCTAGTAATGGCTCTTGTACACCTATATCTGAAATAGATAATGACTCACATTCAGTCCATACTTTAGATTTTTTGTTTAAAAATAAGTTTTCATCGTATGATTCAAAGCAAAATCTATCAATATTAGAAGAAGACTTGTCCCAATACTGAGAATTAAAGTGTTTTTCTAAAGCTAAGAAGTAGTTCTTATGCTCTCCTGTAGTGGCTATTTTAACTAGTACCTTTATACCCTTACCACTTGGAGAGATCCAACTAGAAAATACAAATTCATCTTTGCATATTTCTTCTTTGAATTTAATAGTATCTTCAAAAGTAGGTAATCCATCAAAGTCTAGTATTATTAATCCTGACCTTTTATCTACACCTCTTATTGACCTTTGCTTAAAGGTTCCATTAAAACAAACACCAGGCAGTCCCTTCTTTAATTTGTTTTGTTCATCCTTTGATTCAGTTGCTCTAATTTGTTCATTTAATGCTTTACTCTTACCTATCTTTATTCTATCTAAAGCATAGTAAACATCTTTGTTGAATGGATTAGAACTATCCATTACAGTCTTAAATATTGATACTAACATATTTTTAAATTATCTACTCTATTATTAAATTGATCCTTGTAATGTTCTTCCAGATGCTTCTACTCTTCTACCATTCTTGCTCATTATAAAAAGTTGATAAAATAAAAAACCCCGAGTATCAGTGGTGGAAGACACGTCAACTCGAGGAGTTTAAAAAAGTTCTTATCTGTAGCTTCCACTCTACCGTACAAATATAACTCAAATATTCTTTACTTGTTTCACTTATTTTAAAAAAATATTGTTATTTATATTAATTCTAAATAGATAAGTACACTTTTAATAGAATAAGTACCTATTTTTTAAAAATGTGTACCTGCCTCAAAGCCAAGTATAGTCTACGTTACAGAGTAAATAGGTACAAATTATCGGTTTTTTCGGCAAAAAAATAAAAAAAAAGTTTTAAAGTAATAAAGCAGAAAATAAAATATATATAGAAGTGGGTAAAAAATCTGTACATTAGTACCAGCTTACCTTGTATCCCTTGCTATCACTACGTTACAGCCCAGTACACTTTATTTAAGATTAGGTATCATTCCATCATCAATCCATTATCATGCATTATTTCACGAATTTTATTGCGTACTTGTTCTGCCATTTCAATTTCGCTACCTATTTCAGAGTATTTATAGATGCTTCTATAGTATTGATCTAGTTCGTCAATTACAAATGCGTACTTCCATCCGAACAATGCACATTTTAAATCTTCGCTATCTTCTATTGAGTCAAATTCTAGTGTTACTTTTGCCATAATTAAATTTTTATTTAAGGGTATAGGCTTAAAAAATTGTAGTAATTCTGCAAACTTGCCCATGTGTTTTATGGAATATAAAGCCTTCTATTGCTAGTGGCGAGTGTTGATATCCGCTTTTGTGGTGCCAACTATCTGCGGGTGATGGTGAACGTAGTGATTCAATTTGTACACTCATTATATCCTTGCTTGTTTTGTGGTGTACGTGGTGAGTAAACCAATATCTATGCTTGCAATCGTGCCAATGTTGGCTGGCTTCGTGACACATCAATAATGGAAGATCATTTTGTTTAGCTCCGTCTCCGTGAGTTGTGCCTATTAAGTTCTTTCCGTACGTTGTGTATTTACGATGTGATGGTGACCTATCAAATTTAATGTTTGGGTGTTCGTTGTACCAGGAGTAAATTGAATCCATTAAGAAGAACCCTGACATCTCGTCGTGATTAGATACATTATAGACTACTTCCAGGTCTGCAATAGCTACGAGTGTACTAATAATATCGATGTATAGTTGCTTTGCCATTAAGAAGGCGTCGAACCATTTAAGATGCGTATCTTGTGGGGTAAATTTTGTAGTTGAATTTCGCGTGTTGTCAGTGTTTAAAACATCGTTACCTACAATAAGTATTATCTTATCTATATTAAAGCCCTTAGACTTGCTTAAAATAGACGCTACGCCATCCTTAACACGTTGTACTGCCATCTGCGAATTGTATTCCTCACCTGTTTCAAATACAGAACATAGTTTGTTTACGTGAATATCGGCAGGATCTATCAGTAAGCAGTGTGACTCTTCCTCTGAATCCGTTCTAATTATCTGAATATAGTTAGGCTTGATGTCATTAACAGATGCTATAAAGTCTTCTTTAAAGTCTTCATATTTAAAAGTGTCACTTTCACCTTTAACATTGATAGAATAGTGCTTTCCTTTATACCAATAATTCTTTATTTTCTCAGGATCTATTCCTACGGATTCACACTCATCGAATACACCTTTGTTTTTGGCTCTATCTAGTATTTTAGAAGTTTGCCTTCTTTTGGTGTCAGAATATTCTAGGTTGTTTTCTTTGCAGATTTTCTTTGCAATTTCAGTAATAGTAACTCCTTGTTTGTAGAGCTCTATTATCTCGGTTTTGAATTCAACCATTTAAAATACGTATTGGTACAATTAAGTAACTACGTATTTAGGTAATTGTTTTGCACAAAAAAACTCCTACCATTTACGATAGGAGTCCAAGCAATAGGCTTTACTACAACTATTATGTAGTAAAGTTGTTATATTCATAATCTAACCATACATCAAAACTACTTTTAAAATTACAGTAAGGACATTCAATTGTATCTCCTTCCATTATATTACATTCGTATTTGCTTGGTCTATCCGCACATGATTTACAACCACAACTTGTTTCTTTTTTGCAATTAGGACACGTCATCGTTTAAAAAAATTAAGTATTATTTTTGTTTTGGTTGCATGCGTAAAGGTAAACTTTCCATCTATCCTATGCGTAAACCCTTTGTCGGTTAAATTGCGTTTAAGCGAACAAAACCTACATTCTATAGTCTTACCCTTATTTGCTTTTATCTTGTATTTAGAGTCATCTAAATGATACATAAACATAGGGTAGTTATTTCTGCAAGTAAAACATTTCTTCATAATTTATCATATATTACTTTTTCGCTTGGACTTAAATCATTGTACGTACAACTGAATCCGTTTAACATTTCATCTTCTGTAAAGTACGCTTCGTTTTTATATCCTAAACCTACTTTTGTTTGCATTCTAAGTTTCTCTAATTCGATGCGTTTTAAGCCTTCTATTTGGCATTTATGTACCTTTGTCGCACGTTTGTTCAACTCTTTTAAAATAGTTACGTTAAACGGCTGTTTATGCAGTCTATTTGTAAGAGTCTCTGTGCTTAACTTCCTTGCTAATTCACTTGTCATAACATAAATAGTATTGTAATGGTTATTACTATAATCGCTAATATCATTTTTGCTACAAACATAACTATAAACTTGTATAATATTGGATACGATCCTGTGGAAATACTTTCTTTTTAGCGTCTTTTAATCTTTTTTTAATTTTACGTTCTTCTTCAATGTGGCTAATTACCCAGTAAATTGCACCACCTAATACTAATTCTATCATAATTTCTAGTTTTTAAATTGTTAATACCTTACAAATATAATACTTTTATTATAATATCATAACAAAAAACTTTAAAAAAAATAAACGCAACCCTTTTGAGATTGCGTCGAACGTACTATTCTATAGTATGTGTGGTTATATTTTTGGATAAGTTAGTCCGTTTATATCTTTGAAACTATCTTTTACTTTTAAACTTTGCCACGTGTGACCAAATGCTTTCTGGAAGTGAGGGTAGTCTTTAAAGTTTTTCCAATCACCTCCATGTTCATACCCTTTAGATTTAAAGTATTCTACTACTAATTTAAAGTAAGGAGAGCTAATATTCCAATCGATACTCTCAAAAGTTCCGTTATTATCCTTATCTAGTAGTATAGCTATATCAAAAGCTAATCCATAATTATGTATCGATTGACCACCTTTAGCGTTCGTAACTTTAGGTCTTTGACTGTATAGCTTGTTTTGTTCTTCTACACTTCGATAAACGTACGCAAAACGCAATCTAACACCCTTAGGTAACTTATTATTACATTCGATATAATAATTCTTTAACTCTTCTCTGATTTTAGGATGTGCAGTTGCTATCCTATCTATTGTTAATTGATCCATTATCTTCTGTAGCTAAATGAGAGATTGACTTAACTGTTGCTCCGATTGTAAGCAATACACCTCCTACCATTGGAAGTGGAGTAACTAATACACCACCTACAATTGTAAGTGCTACACCTACTTTGCCAACTTTTACCCAAAAATTTGGACGTGGTGCTTTTATTCTGTCTATTAATTTCATATGTAGTTTATATTAGTAAATCTTCCGTTTAATGCTTCAAATGTAGTCAACATATCTTTAGCAAGCAAATCTATTCCCATAGCATACATTTCGTAACAAGCTAGTATTTTTTCAAAGTTGTTTTTATGATAAGAACTTGCAAATATTGCATCTATTCTATTTTGAAAAGACACAACAACATCGTATCTAAATTTTTCAAATAGCTCAATCACATAATCCACATCTTGGTTTGTAATTCCTTTTTGAATCCAAAACGCTCGAATTTGTTTTATGTATTCTGCGTGCATTCCCCACATCTCCTTAAGCATTAATTGCTTCAATTCGTCTGAATTTATTTTACTAAAATCATTATCTAAGAATTCAAGAAATTTATCAGTACAAACATTGCATTTAAATTTAGCAAAATCGCTACACATTCTAGACTTATTAGCATCAAACACTCCATGTGTATAGAATTTCATGTGTGATACTTCTTGCTTTACACGTTGCAAAGTATTAAATATATCATGTGCTCTTAAAGACTTAATATCTTGTATTTTCTCTTTACGCTTAATTAATGAAGTAAACCATGTTGATATAGGTTTATGAAAGTAATATAATACAACTACTAATACCACTAATATGAATATCATAATAGGTGATAACTTGGAATTTAATATACTACTTATTTCTTGCATTATAATGGAGATTCAGAAATTAATGGATTATAAGGAATAAGTGGTAATCCATGAACCCATTCAGTTGCACCTTGGTGTGTGCACCCATTTACTTCTTCAACTGAAATAAACCAGTTTTCGTCTGCATCTTGAGTGGGGTTAAAGTACTGTACTCCATCCCAAGTTTGACCAACTAATTGGTCTTTTTGTTCGATTGTTAATTTATATACGTTTTCCATTTTTAGTTATTATACTTGTCTACCTAATGTAGTTTGGTATGTTTGTATTGCTGTGTAGAAGTTATCTGCTTCAGCATCTGTTAAACCATCACCAATAGATGCAAATGCACATTGTTTTGTAGAATAAAGTTCGGCTGCTGTTCCTCCTTTGTTTCTTGCTCCTAAGAAAACATTTAATGAGGGTAATACTTGATTATCAGAAGAAGTAGAAGTGGCTTGTAATGTGCCGTTTAAATAACCTTTTCTATTAGTGTCACTTGTTTTTGTTCCTATCCAAAATCCTAATGCAGAACTTGTTGTTGTAAAACTAACAACCCCACCATTTTGTCCACTTATGTAGTTACCAGCAGGCCTTAATTGAGATATTATAGCTGAAGGTAAATCATTATATACACCCAGTTCACATTCCGTATTTACTGTTGAGGTTTTTGAATAATACGATAAGTGGTTATTGGTTTGTAGTAAGTTAGCACCTAACTTAGTATCAGCATATGAATTTCCATTTGGTAAATAACCAGATGAACTGTGTGTACCACCCCCTAAGAAATCCAAGTAAAATGCCGCAGTTACTGTTCTTGGGTCTTTAAGATTAAACCTATGCTGTGAAGCTGTACCACCTACAAATGGATATATAGCTTTCATTTTACTCCAAATGCTAGCTGTTTTTAAGTCAGTAACCAATTTATTTATAGCACTTTTTTGAGTGGTATTGGTAATACTAGCAGCAGAAATAAATGAAAGTGCGTCTGCATCAACTGAACCACCACCCATAACGGTTGCGCGTAAAGTAGGTACGTGATTGTTTAGTATTCCGTAACCGTAAAACATCCTAACCTAATATTAAGTTAACTGAACCGCTTGTTAATTTTACACCGCTGAATAACACACCTTGTCCTGTAATCAACGCACCACCTTTTATTGCCGTTGCCGGAGTTGTAATATACGTTGCCTTAGCATCCGATCCACTAACTTTAATGGAAGTAAACACTGTATCTTCTAACACAAAAATACCAGCAATTGGCGTAGTTACTTCCGTTGTGTCATTCACTAACTTAGTTCCTTTTGTAGCAACTAATCTATCTAAATTTGGTAAACTCATATCTATTTTATTATTTTGATTTCTAATGTTGCATTTGTTAATGCGCTATCTACGAAGTTACCTGTAGCACCATTACTTGTTCCAAAGTCTATAACTGTAGATGTAGTTGGCTCAGCTCTTACACAAGTTCCATTTGGCCCACTTCCTAATGTTATACTTACATATGTTTTACTAGATGTAAATAAAGCACTAGATGCAGTTAATGTATAAGCACCAGTCGCTAATCTAGCAAGTGTAAATGTTTGAGAGACTTCTGTTTCATAGCTAAAATTCTTTACAGGAGCAGATGTACTGGTTTGACTAATATTAAACATTACAGTTGTAATAGGTCTTATATTAGCACCTGTAACAGATTTAGTGTCGTACGTAGCTCCGTTGTAATCGGAAATCATTAACAGATCATCGTCTTGTAACTGTGTTGCTTTCGGTGTTAACTCGCTTATCTTTTTGTCTGCCATCTTTTTCTATCTTCTTTAGATATAACTCTAATTTAATAATATTGTTTTGTTTAGGTTTGTATACCTCTTTCTTCATATATACCAATTTGATAAGTAATTACCATTCTGTGGGAATACGTCGCCACTTCCATTTGTTAAATATTCGTTAAACAATGATTGATTTACAACCATGTAATCTAAAAATCTTTGCGCGTAATTCTCAGCAATACGTTTTTCTTTTTCAATCAAATAATCAACCTCTTCCTTGCTTACAATTTCAGCATTCTCAGAACTATGTTTATATAGTCCTTTATTAGAAATTGAATAAGCTGCGAATGGTAAATACTCAACCATCGTAAAATGGATCAACATCGGCTTTAAATACGTATTTACAAGCGTTGCATAGTTGCCTGTTAATGTACTTGCTGTAATATCTGACTTAATCTTAGTCATTAAGTCAGTACCTACGTATTGCAATAACCAAATATCTTGAGCTATCTTAATAAATGGTATTACCTTATCCGTATCAACATTACCATTTAATGCTGTGTACGCTTGCAAATCTGCTTTCCCTATTAATAATGCTTCTGCCATAATTATTTAACGTCTGATGGTAAATTTGGATTGTTAGGATGAAATCCTTTAAGTGGTAAATTGTTTGGTTGTACAGATACTTGATAAGGATTAGTTATCTTGTATCCCATAATCTCTGCTTGTCTAGTACCTATCTTTCTTGCTTTTGGACTATTTACATCCACGTTCTGACCTTCTAAACTTGCAAATGTTAATCTTTTAAAAGAATGCTTGCATCTCGGCCCACCTTTAAATAAAAACAAATTATATTTTTCGTCATTATGTTCAAAACCAGGATTGACTAGTTTAGAATTCATATTTTCTAAATCTTCTTTACGATAAACTTTTTTAGTACTCATCATTACAGTACAAAAGTCTCTTTGTGGATTAGCATTTCCTGTATATTGGTAACGTACTTTCCACTGAATTCCATCAATAACTTTGTCCTGATTACTCTTTGCATTTGAACGTGCTACACCAGCAGAGACAAAATCTAACACTTTATTAAGCATTGTTTTTTTAGGTTGTAATTGCATGTCCAATTCATCCTCTAAATCATAGTCAACATCTCTTTCGTCTACTAAAATCCAATCCTCTGAAATATCTTCACCAATTGTATCTAAATGCATTTCAAGTTCTGACTTTTCAGCACTCATTTCAACTCCTGTTTCTTCTTTAACTTGTTCAGTAGATTGTGCGTTTGATAAGTCTACAAATTCTAAAGGTTGTAAAGTCTTAAAGAATAATTTTAATGATACACCATTAAATGCTAAGATACTATCTAACGCTTCTAATAATATTTCTTGTTTTGGTCTTATTACCATGTTGTCAAATAGTATCACACTATTCTTTAGCTCATCTGCATTTGCACTAAATCCTGTAGTTGTAGCAATACCAAATATAAGCGGTGATGTTACACAGTGACCTGTTAAAATCTTACTTCTGCACTCGTCTGACAAATATTGATAATGTTCAGGCGCATCGTTTAAAGGTACGCTATCGATTGTAGTTTTCTTAGCTTCATCTTCATTGAATGACACAACTACTTTTTTACCCGTTGATCCTGTTAATTTACTTATAGTATTTCTTGCTATCTCATCTTTCTGCTCATCAGTCGGTGTGCCATTGTTAAAGTTTACAATCGTCGTTGGACTGAATCCATTGGTAACTTCATTAATAAGATACTCGCTAATTTTTTCTTCTAATACAGTATATTCTAGTGCCCCTTGATAGTCAACTCTACTAAAATACTTAGCACCTACAGAATATGGTTGAATCATTAATATCTCAATCTCACTTTTACCCTCACCGAATGCATCAAATCTTTTAGGTACAAACTTTTTAGGATCTTCCCAGTTGTCAGAATAGTAATACCCTACAATATTTCCGTCCTCATCACACTTCTCAGGTCTTAATAACTGTACAGGAATGTGGTAAACTTTAATTACGTTCTTATGTCCTTTATCATAATGTACTTGAAACGCTCCTTGACCTAACAAATACAAGTCCTGGATAACTCTACGCAAGTCATTTGCTGTAAATAGAGTCAACATCTGTGCGTAATCGTTTGGTTTTTTAGGCGCATCTAACGCACTTAATCCCTTCCCGTATATTAATCTACTAATATTATTCACAACAGCACTATGTGTAGCACTATTTGAATATCTATCGATTAAGAATTGGAAGTAATTATTGTCTTCTCCATAATTTACCCATTCATTACGCTTGTCTTCCGTAACTATTGGTGAAGTATATGCAGATAATTCTATAACGTGGTTACTAGTCATTTAATATAAATTGGTTTATTGTTGTATTTTCTGTATATCTTCCATCGTTCACACTGTAATCTCTAACATCTGCAAACCCTAATGAAGTAGTAATTTGAGCAGTGCAGAATATTTTACCTTTCCAAGTGTATTTATCGATAGTATTGTAATAAAGAATAGCCTTATATGTATGCCCTTCTTTTAATGCTGGGTTGATAGTAATAGTTACAGTATCATAATAATCCCCAGCAGTTGTGCTTGTTAAATCAATTACTCTAGATACATTTGTTTCTTCATCTGTAATCTGTATTTTATTAGCTCTAGGCAATGCGCTTAAATTCGTTAACCTTTGTGTTATCACGAAACCTTGTGCTGTTGTTATAGGTTCTAATATTATCATATTAATATAACTGCAATTTGTTAATTTTGTTTTTAAATAAAAAAAGGGAATACTGAACTTAATCAATATTCCCCGTATTTTAAAGTAAATTATTACTAAGAAGTAACTAAAGTCGCACTTGTAAATAACGCTAACATAGCAGTTGATGTAGACGCATTTAAGAAGTTAGCTGGTACTTTCTCATCTGCTACGAAATTCAAAGAATATCCTGAAGCAGATTTCATTTCACCACCTGTAGAAATCATTCCACCTACAACATCAGCTCCTTGCTCTAAACCCATAATAAAGAACTGATCGTTGTTTGTCTGAATTATTATGTGAGGTCTACCATAGGAAAGTAATTTGATTTGCTTATGCGTAGCAATATCTTGATGCTTTAAACGAATGTTTAATTTTTGACTAAAATAAGTTGTGCCAGCATTTCTATCAGATACAACATCTTGGTCAAATGTATTGTCTACTCCTTTTAATTCATATTTATACAACACGTCTACATTCGTAATTGCTGTAATCATATCTGTATTTGTAGCGTCATACGTTATGTCCGCTCTTGCTATTTGGTAATTGATAAAGTAAACAGCTTTAAGACCTCCAACTTGGTCTTTACACTCTTCAACCCTACCTTTTGCAATATCACATGCCATGATTTATAGTTTTAAAGTTTATAAAAAAAGGGAGGAGTATATCCCCTCCCCTAGTATTAAAAATTAGCTAGTTTTTAGTTAGCTGCGTTTGTGATTCCGTATGTTACGATGTCTGAAACTGAATGGTAATTAACAGCGTAAGAAGCTCTTAAAATCATTCTAACATTGTCAGAACCATCTAATTCAGCCATATCTAATACACGTACTTCGTTAGAATCATTTAACAAACCGCAACCGAAAAACAAGTTAGAAGTTTGAGCAGCTAACATTTGGTTTGCGGTTAATCCGTTCGCTACGAATACAGGAATACCATCAAATGTTAATGTTCCATTTGTATACCATTGTGTACCTTTGTTATCTGTACCATTGTTAGATGTCGCAGCAACTGAGAAACCACCTAATGCGCGAATGTAAAATTTAGCAGCGGCTTGTGAAACATAAAGTTTCAAGTCATCTGCACCATATACAGCAGCTGGAATAGCAGTCACCAATTTACCCATCTCTTCGATGATATTGCTAGCTGATAAAGTTGTACCAGCAACCTCATTTGCAGTTGGTAATGCAGCGTCAGCAGTTAACAAAGTCATGATACCAGCAACTTGTCCTGAAGTAGCATTAACACCATTCCAAATAGAAGTCTCAATAGAGTTAGCAACTTTCTCAACAACGTAAGCTAATAAGTAATCAGCAAAAGATTTAGCTAAAACTTTGTTAGCAGAGAATCCCATCTCTTCAGCTTGCCAAGAAGCTAAGAAGTCTTTTTTACATAATTGTAAGTTAACTTGAAAAGGCTCTAAAGTCAAAGTACGCTCTGTGATAGTTACCGTAGAAGTAGCTGTGAAATCACAAGTTGCATCTACTAAAAGTCCGTCTGTAGAAAGTTTGTGTAGTACAGATTTGTAAGTAATGTTAGGCATGATAGTCATACCGCCATTTGCTAATGTGTTACCGCTTAAGATAGCAGCCTTTACCCACATAGCTGAAGATTTACCAGCGTATGTTGTAGTTAATGAAGTTGTAGTTGGCATAGTTTATTTTATTTATAAATTGTTTCTAAAATGGAATCGCGAATACCCCTCGCTTTTCCTGGTGTTAATTCTATAAGATCAATTGTTTGAGAATTCTCAGGATTGAATTGTATAGGTTTTGGCTCTTCTGCTAGCTCAACAACCACTTCTTCAGTAACCTTAGAAAGCTCTACAATCTTAGCTTCTAACTCTGCAATCTTTTCTTCCAATGCGGAGAAATGTTGCTCTTCAACTTGTGAACGAACGATTTTTTTAACCTTCGCTTGTTCAGGTGTTTTTTCAGCTTCAACAGGTACTTCTGTTTCTGCTTCTTCAGTGTTCTCTTCAGTAGCTTCAACGATAGAGTCAATAACTCCCTCTTCTTTAACTACTAAGATTTTACCATCTTCCAGTTCGTATTCACCAACAGGAAGTGGCACAGGTTCGGCATCAGTTACAACGATAAATACGTTTTCACCAGCCTCAAACAGATCAGCTTGAATAGTCGTTTGACCATCTGCTAATACTTGGTCTTCTAATTTCGTATCTAAACTTTCAGTCTTTACTCCCGTTAGTTTAATCAAGAAATCTTTTACCATTTGTAAAGGAACTTGTTTATCCATTTATTTATTTATTTACTTGTTTGAAATTTATCGACTATTTCGCGTGTATCAACAAATTTATTATTCCAAGAATTCACTGAAACACCACCTAATAATCCTAGTTCTTGTGGTAAATCTAAACCTAATTGGTCTGCTTGATTTCTTAATTTTGTTAATTTTGAACTTAAATCTAATAGTTGTTTATCAAAAGAATCAACTTCTTTTTTTAATTGAACACCATTAGCTTCATGCTTTCCAATTGCTTGAAGAATTTTTGAAGATTCAGCTCCCCATGAATCTCTTTTACTAACATGAGACTTCCAAGCAGAAAGAATATCGTCTTTGATTTTATTAATATCATCAACAGCACCAAACTTTACATCAAGTGATTTAGTGACTTTTTTTACAATAGTTCTTGTTTCCATACTTAGTTAACTAATTATTAATTACTTTGTTTTAAATTACCCTCTTGAAGTAGTAATAACTTGTTGATTAATAGTGTGAGTAACGTCAGATATACTTTGTTGTATCTCACTTCCAAATCCTTGTGCTGGTAATGTGCCTTCACAACATTGACTAGAGTATTTCCCATCTTTACATAGGCATCCTCTCTTACCACCTTTTGGTGATGCTTTTGAAACTCTTGCTTTTTTTTCCATATTTATTTATATATAATTGTTTATTATTGTTTCTTGATTTATTATTTCAGCAGATACATTTGCATTTAAAACTTCATTGCCTACTATAATTACATTTAAATATCTACTTTCTACATAGGTATAAGAACCTCTAATTTCTTGTATTACTGTTATCATGACACACAATTTATAGTTAATTGACTAATATCAAAACTACACGCGTTTGATGTCGCTCCCGAAGTTCTAACCGCTTGCATGGTTATTGGAGTAGTATCACTTGGCAAATTAGTAGTGATTGACCCCTCAACTGTTACGTTGTTTTCTAAGGAAGTAACTCTGTAATATACAGTCATTGAATTAAAGGGATTGTAAAGCTCAAAAACAAAAAAATCAGTTGCTGCACTTCCTGTTCTATTTGCTAAAAAATTAGCTCCTAAGTCTATTTTTGTAGCGGTCCCGGTTGCATCGTTATGGAATATCTGTAAATTAGTATCTAAAGCATCCGAACCTATACCAATTATATTTGTCAAACTTTCAACGTGAACAGTAGACGATATTCCCAACAAAGTTGTTACCGAAGTCATTCCGTAAAATTGTCTTGCTCCTGTATTTAAAGCCGTATCTGAAATCCCAAAAGAAACACCAAACCTCCATCCCATATCAACAAGATTAAAAGCACTCGTAGACCTATAACCAGCCACTCCGTTAGCCGCTGCTATAGAAACACCAATCTTTAATCGTGTCTTTTTAGTTTGTATAGAAGTAGTTGATACAGATACAGCTGTAGCCGTACCTTGCAAAGTACCCGCTGCAATATTCTCAGCAAAAACCGTTGTTGAATTATGTTGCGCTCTATACCCTCTTTGTATTTCTGAACTTGCTACATTCCAATAGCCAGTAGATACAAGTTTTGCATCTATTTGATTTTCTACAGCAAGTGTCGTGGGATATTTCGTATTATTTAAAGTTGTAAAATTTGTAGCTTTATTTGCTAATAGTTCAAAATCTGCAACGTTATAAATAACTTCTGAAATTCCACTTGTTGTTCTTGTATATATTTTGCCGTTCGTTGTATTCATATAGAACTCCCCAATATATAAATCAGTGCTTATCCAAGTACCATCTGTGTGGTCTGAGCTTGCAGGAATAGTTGCAATACTTGTGCCTTTTTTTATTAATATTCTTCTTGTTTCGTTAGCCATTATTTATTGTATTTGAATTTTTAGAAACTCCATTTAATCCACCTATTATTTGTGATACATCTTCGTCAATATTATTTGTGCCACCATTTAAAATGCGATTCTTTGTTCTTGCATAATCAAAATCAGTTAAAGATATCTTCTTTGGCACATCACTAGTAGCATCGTCTAAATATAGACTATCCGTACTATCTAATGTAGTTACATCTTTATACCTTACAAAATATGGTATTTCACTCATAGTTTTTCTAGTAAATCTTTAATCTCATTAAGCACGTCGTCTTGCATTTTTAATTGCTCTAACCCATCGTACTTACCCTCAATACTGAATCCGTTGAACTTACCATCTTTTATCCCTTGGTAAACTTCTTCATTGTAAACTTTCATTTTTACTACCCAACTTCCAACAGGTGCATTAAGTTTGTAGATATTAGACTTATCATTCTTACTGTCCTCAACAATCCATGATTCAATTAATGCAACACCATCTACGTTTTCTGCATGGTCAACTGTTACGTTATTTCCGTACAATTTCTTCATGTAAAGTTCTTGCGTTTTAGCAATTGTTTCAGCACTAAATGAAACTGTAAATTCTTTATCTTTTATACGTCTAAGAATTTTTTTCTCAGGAACCAAAGCAAGACCAATAACCTCACGTTTATTTTCGTCGATTACTTTCATTTCAACTTCCATTTCAGAAAGCAAAATAAAATCTTCCTCAATGGCAGGTCTGTCCACGAATGAAATAGCAAAGACTCCTTGCTCTTTTTCGTCCTTAATTGTAAGCTCTATATTCTGTAACTTTTCCATATTATTATAACTTATAAAGTGGCATTTTGTATTTTTTTCTTGTCTAACATTTGTTGTGTCGTAACGTCCGAACCTACAACATAAGCTTTAATTGGTGCTTGATTCAATTGAGCCAATTGCGTTTGATTTTGCGAGCCAATAATATTAAAGTTAGGAGTGATAACTTGGTTTTGATTACCACTATCTCCTGAAGGAGTGGATGGCATATTACCTGGAGCTCCACCATTGAATTCTTGCTTACGAATATTATTAACCATAGCTAAACCAGCAGTAGCAGTTAAACCTGCGGCAATACCTTTTAATATAGGGCCACCTGGTGTATCTTTGAATGCACCTAATGACGCCTTGTAAGTGTCCATTAAACCTCCAGCAATATTTGCTGCTTTCTGAATATCAAATGCTCTCTTTTGAGCTTTCTCAGATTTACCAGCAAACGAAGTAGCTAAATCCCCTATTGCAGTCAAAGATTGTCTAGCTGTATTATATTTTGTATCTGCTAATATTATTGCATCTGCTTTCTCTTTCTCTTTTCTAGCTTGCTCCTCATCGTGTGCTTTGTTTTGTAATTCTGTTCTTTTTTCGTATAATTCATTCTCAATAGCTAGCGTCTGCTTACCTATCTCAAAATAACTAGATAGATTATCTTTACGTAATTCTAGTTCTTCTTCTTTATCTTTTTTTACTACTTCTTTTTTTGATACGTTTGCTTCACGTAAATCAGTTATTTGTTGAGCTTGCAAAATCTTAATTTCTTCTCTTAATTGTTTTGCATCTGCTAATTGGTCTTTATTTAATTTACCACCCATTTGATAAACTAAGCTGTAATATCTTAAGATTTGTTTTTTATTGTCAATCTCCATTTTAGCAAGGACATTGTCTGCTTCACCCTCGGCTTGTTTTAATCTAAGTTTATTCTCGTGCTGTTTCTTTAATTCGTTAACATGTTCAGAAGTAGTATCTATACTTTGTTTTTCTAATCTTTTAGTATATTCTAATTGTCTATTTAATTCCCTTTGTTTATTAGCAGCGTCGTCTTGTCCTCTTTTTAATAACTCTAAAGCACCAACTAAAGCACCAACAGCACCAACAACAAGCAATATTGGATTAGCAGCCATTACAGCATTTAGAACACGCATTGCTACAGCTCCTACTACTTGAGCTGCAGTAAGTAATTTTTGACCTATGGCAGTTTGACCTATTACAGCTCCTAATTGTTTAAACGAATCTCTAGCTTCCCCAAGTCCTTGCAAGCCTTGAGATAATGCCATTGCAGATTGGACTTTCAGTAAGGTAGCTTGCACCGCTTCACCTTCAACACCAACCAATCCTAGCGCACCCTCGAATGCTTGGAATCCATTAAGCACACCACCTATGGAATTACTTAGTGCGTTGAATTTAGCATCAGGATTGAACGCGTCAGTAAGCGCCTTAGCATCTCCTATCGCATCTTTTAATCTCGCAGCATTTCTCGCAGCATTAATAGCTTGGTCAGAAGTAGCACCAAACTTTTCAGAAAGCGCATTAACTTCATTCTGCGCTTCTCTTAACTGTGCTTTAAGGGATTGCGCATTGGTCTTTACTTCTAACTCAATTACTTTCTTTTCTGCCATTGTACTTTGCTTTCAATAATAACTCTCTTTTGCCTTGTTTGTAGTTTGCAACAAAACTATCTGATAATAGATATTTCCCTTTTGCAATGTCTATGTTTTCACTTACTCCATAGAAATTATCTACTCTGAGTAATGCTATAATTTGTTCTATCATTCTTGGTATATTATTACAGTGTTAGAAATAGTTGTGCCTGTTGATGTCTCTAAAAAGCTATATGTAATAGGAATCTCTTGTGCAGCGTAATCTTCATTTATTATTCCAAAGCCTGAATCCGTTATCAATGAATCTGTACCTGACTCTAACGCTGTTGGTGTTAATGGTGTGGGATTAGTTGGTATGGTAATATCTACCCATCCATCTTCTGTAAATGTATCAGTGACAAATGTAACACCTGTGTAAGTCGATGACACATCTGTTTGGTCTGCCCATTTAGGTACAATAATAGGAGTTTTAATATTACCACCAGTACCGCCAACAACAGGAACTGCAACACTATTCACCATAGGTCTAAAATCATTCAATAACGATAAGCTTACTTCACCACTAGTAATGTCAGATTTAATCTCATTAATAATGTATCTTTTATCCCTAACAATTAATCTGTCATTTAGCTTTAATTTAGTGATTAATGATAAAGGGAAGTGTGCTTTAACGTTTATTAATCTACATTTTATATTAAATAAATTACTTAAATAACCAGCATAATAGGTTTTGTATAAACCATTGTACAAAGGTGTATTATCTACAACACTTTTTTCTTCACCAAAACTCAATGAATATCTAGTGCCATTAAACGTAACCTCATTATAAAATGGCGCGTATGTAGTTTTATTTACTTTTGTCGACCCATTATTAAAGTAAAAATTACAAGACTGAACATCATCCATATAAAGTAAGACAGGTTTAGGAATGTAAGACTTATAATCAGGTTTAGGTGTTAAGCAATAAGAAGCACAAAATTTACTGCCGTCTAAATTTAAAGGAAGTAACTCTTCGAATGGAACTTTTACCGTGAAATCTCCATTCTCATATTCAGGGAAATTTTGTTTAGTATCTCCGTAGTTTCTAAAACCTTTATTGTCTGCTAAAAATTCTTTATTTACAAGTGACTCGCTTTTCTCATGTTCAAATGATAGATTTTTATATAACGGAACTCTGTTAACGTCAATAGAATCTGTTTCTGTGAAATTTGTAATGTCGTAAATATATCCTTTAGAATACCATGTGTCTAAAGTTTCTACTAAAAAAGTATTTATTCCTGTAGCATAACAGGTTAAATTAAACATCTTAAGTATTCCACTAAAAAAGTCCGCTACCGAAATATCAGGTACACTATCTTCTATATTCAAACTGCTAGTTGTATCTGAAATCGAACATTCAATGTCTTTTGTAGCTACACCACCTGAAGTCCCCCCCACAAGTTTAGCGGATATTACTTCTGAATTAATAGTTGTAGGTGTAGATGTCTTTACTTTATAAGACCAATATTGATTACTTGCTAGTTCTGCTGGGCTTCTATATAATGTTTGCCATCCACTCCCACTTGGAAACTCAACTGTCTTTACGTAATTTTTGCTTTCGTAACAATCTACATAAACAGTACAAGGAATAGTTGTTGTAAAATAAATCTCAATAGAGTGTTCGTTTGGACTTGGATAATAATATACATTTATCTCATTAAGAGTACCACCTGTAACTCCATTGGTTTTTGATAAATTAGACGGGCTTCCGTTTATTTTTAAAGATGTAAAATTTACATCCCTAGCATTAGTTAATTTAATAAAAGCTTCAGAGTTTTTTAACCATAAAAATAACCTATCGTATGGTTTGTTAGCAACATCAAAAAAACTGCCATCAAAAGTTAAACCATATTTTGATTCAATAGATTCTATTATCCTAGCTACTTTCAAAGCTGGAAATAACTCATTAAAATTTACAGATCCAGCAGATGTTTTAATGTCTGTGCTCAACCCGTCATTATATGACCAAACTCTGTTAGACGTAATTAAAGGAAATCTCACATTCTTAGTGTAGTCAGTTGATGTAATTAAGCTCTCAACATTATCGCCTGTATAATCTGTTGTATAAGTGAATAAGTTTAAATCAGTTAATTTATCATTTCCAAACTTATCTTTAATGCTTAATAAGTCACCATAAAACGTAACTGTATAACTATCTACTTTCCCATTCTTAATATTAGATTTTTCTAATTGAATATTACCACTTCTAAATGGTGTCATTCCAATCTCAATATAAGCAGCTCTTCTTTTACTTGGATTATTAACAGCGTCTACGTCCGATTGATAAAAATGCTCGAGTATTGCATTATTAATATTACTTGCTGGTATAGTGAATGACTGTGTAAAATCAGTATACACTTTAGAAATATCTTGTACATTTTGAACGCTTAAACTTATATCAATTTTTTCATCATTAAACAACTCTAATTTAGAATAGTCACCACTTCCGCTAATACTTTCTACATATACATCTACAATCCTCTTCATTATATTACATTGTTAATTGTGTTATACGCAAACTCAAACTCTAAACTATAGTTAATCATGTGGTTATTTATGTTTTTTATCAACTCTAACGACTTTGTTCTGCATATTGCTGGTTTATTATCAACCAATATACGTTCACTCAATAGGATCTGTTTTATATTGCTGCTAAAATCTTCTGTAACATAGCCACTATTTACGCTTATAGTTTCTTTACCATTGGTATTGAATGATTTTTTCTGTCCTTGTAATATATCGTAATTAGACACCGAGCTTTGCATCACGTTATAGTCACTCGATTCAATTGCTAATGTGTTCTTTGATGATTTAAAAAAGTACTCTTTTTGCCACGCTCCATATTTATTAATAAAGTCAATCACTACAGGCGTGTACTTGGGCTCACAAACAGGTGTAAATGTCCACGTAGCTAACTTAGTATAAGTACTAGATAATATCTGTAATGTGTTTTTAGTACCTGAAATTCTTGATACAGCATGCCATTTACTAGATGGTACTTGATAGTAAGATGAATCTAATGTTGTAACAACTCTATTAGTGAGTGCAAGCCCATCAGTCTCAACAGGAAGTCCTAAAAAGTCAGGAGTAATTGTTGTTGTGTCCGTACCTGAATTGTAAGTACAAGTCAAAACAGTACCTACCCATGTGGTTGACTCTGCTAATGCATTAACGTATGTAAACCTTAAAAGTTCACCTGGCAATAATATATACCTACCTGTTTTTGTTAACGTCGTTACCTCAGAAGATAAATTTACATTTAACGTAACGCCTGTAATAGTTGTCGTTGTATTTGTATCTATATATCTAACTAATTCGTTAGTATTTAAGTAAGCAGCAACATCGCCAACATATGTAGCATCTTCATCATAAAAGTGTTCTTTTTGCTCTAGTAAGAATCTACCATAGTCATAATTACTTCCTGACTCGTAGAATGAATATCCATCGAATGCATAAGCTTCAAGAGTATGTACTACTGTAAAAGCGCTTATTAAACTATATGTAGTACCTACTAATTTGTATTTCACAACTTTTACATTGCACCAGGTAGTTTGATTTAAACTTAAAAATAACCCTACTTCTGCCTCTTGTGGTGCAGAGTGAGATAAATACTCTCTAATATAAGGAGCTATATCATAATTAGTAGCTGTATTCGTACTTGAGGGGATTAACTTGCTCAGTGTATATTGAGGTGTAGCTGGAGCAGAACCCGTGCCGTTCCAAAGAAATATCTGTATTTTACTTCCTATTTGTCCCGATACGTTGATGTTTATAATGTAAGGACTTCTTGCAAATATATTAGCCATTATTTTTCAGGTTGTTTGATTGTATACTTAAATAACTCTTCAGCATCCAATCCGTATTTAACGATTAATTCTTCAGGCAATTTCTCAAAGTATTTATTGAATGGTTTAGTAAAGAATAATGATGGTTTAGTCCCCTTAGAATATATCGACCTGGTGATTAGGAATGCAGTAGAATCGTAAGACATGAACTTACCACTCTTCTTATCTCTAAATTGAAATCTCCTAGCTTTAACCCATCGTTGTATTCCTAATGTCAACCCCCCTTTTTTACCTTTACCACTCCCAAATTTAAATGGAGAATTAGGAGCTTTTGCAGATGAGTTTTTACCTTTAACACCTTGGTCTAAATACTGTCCATGTTCGTCCATCTCAAAGTTAAGATAGAAAGAATTAGGCATTGCTTTTGCTTCACCTTTAATAGAGTTGTATAGCTTACTAGTTACATTTCTATCCTGTTCTTTTAGATTAAGTTTAGATTTAGCTATTACATACCTTTTAAACTTATCTAATTCTTCCTGTACATTTAACATATAGTCATTTCGTTTGCCATTATTACATCGAAAGTCATAGTCGTTCCAGCAACCTGGTCTGTAAATCTATCTTCAAAGAAATCAAAAGATGCCGTGTCAGATTCAATAGAATAATCATCACTCATTTGACCTCGTCTC
>Ga0208974_1000125_pt1 | contig 33652 bp, 12 predicted proteins | sample GreLakmeER15MSRF_FD_187699 | JGI IMG/M metagenome (GOLD analysis project Ga0208974, IMG submission 187699) | Freshwater lentic microbial communities from great Laurentian Lakes, MI, USA - Great Lakes metaG ER15MSRF (SPAdes) | ecosystem: Environmental > Aquatic > Freshwater > Lake | place: Great... | reverse complement strand
AAGGTATTGGCCCAGGCGCAACAGACACAGCAGTCAACCCAGCCAGCGACCCAAGTCAATTCCCAGCATATGATGATGATGGCAATCTACAACCGGGCTTTGCTGTCAATGACGAAACAGGCGGAACATATTATAAAGGTATTGGCCCAGGCACAACTGGTGCTAGTACTACACTAACTACAGCAGAAACAGCAGCTCAATTTGACGGTATACCTCCTGGGGATGGTACCACAGTGTCGGCACTGACTGCAAAAGGTGTTGACACAACAACCCTAAACGCCGACCAAGCTGATGCTTTTTACAATGGCACAGGAACATTAACTGCCGACCAACGCACAGCACAGGACCAACAAACAGCCGCAGATGCCGCGGCATTGTATCCAGGCACAGACAATACCAATCTCAAGAATATTGATGCGGCAAGCGGAGCCATTGCCAGGAATCAAGTTGGCATTACTAATGCTGAACAAATCATTGCTGAAAACAACGCTGAACTAGCAGACCCTAACATTTCAGATGAACGCAGAGCAGAATTAGAATCCAACAATGCCAGTCAAGAAAATTACATTCGATTGGCCAACGACAACACAGCAGAACAAGAACTAGTAATTGAAGCCAATGCTGATGGATATGCAGCTGGTGGCGGCAACCCTGACAGCGGGCAAGGCCCAGATCAAGTGGCGGCACTGACAGACCCAGCTCTGGATACAGCAACTGAGCCAAACATCATCAGCACAGAAAATGCAGATGCAATTAATGCCGCTGAAGATGCTGCCATAGCAGAACAAGAAGCGGCGCAAGGAGATGCTGCCGCATTTGAAACAGTTGGACCAGCAGACCCCACAGGGGTGCTGGCTGCAGAAGACCAAGCAATTGCTGATCAAGCAGCCGCAGAAGGAGATGCCGAAGCATTTGCGCCTGCAGAAGTGTCACCTGAAGAAGATCCGTTTGAAGCAGCAAGACTAGAAGCAGAACAAGATCTAGAAAATACACAACCAGATGAATTTGAACCTCAAGACGTCAGTGCAGAACAAGATCCTTTTGAAGCGTCAAGGCTTGAAGCAGAACAAGAACTCAATCGTCAGCAGTTGACCGAAGAAGCCACAGACGTTGAACCCGGGCTGTTCGCTGGACAAACAGACGAGTTTGGCGGTGTGGATGAGGCCGTGGCACAACAACAACAGGACGTGGACAATCAAAACGATCCTGGGTTGTCTGCTGAAGAAACAGACGCAGAATTTGAACGCTTGCGAACCGAAGATCAAGAAACAAACGATGTAGATCCAGGGCCAGGCTATGTGAGCGATTCAGAAGCAATTGCCGCTCAAGAACAAGCAGCCGTAAACGAAGCACAAGATCAAGACCCTGGACCAGGTTATGTGAGCGACTCAGAAGCAATTGCCGCTCAAGGTCGAGGCGGCCTGGCCGAAGCACAAGAAAGCCAGTTTCAAGGCTCTCAAGAAAAAGCCATTAGAGACAAGGCCCAGCAGCAGGCCACGTTCCAGGCACGGTACAAACAAACAGGCAACGCTGACTGGCGAGTGAGACTGAGCCTTGGCCCCAAAGCAACATACTTGTACAATGCAGGAGCAGCAGGTATTCTTGCACCTTTGGCTGCAACAGACGGGGTAATATTCCCGTACACTCCCAGTATTACCACAACATATTCAGCCAACTACGAACAGTATGATCTAGTACACTCAAACTATCGTGGCATATATTACAAAAATTCTCGAGTGGGTGACATTCAGATTCGTGGTACATTCACTGCCCAAGATACCAAAGAGGCCGATTACCTGCTGGCAGTAATACACTTTTTCCGTTCAGCAACCAAAATGTTCTATGGACAAGATGCCGAGCGCGGCACGCCGCCTCCTGTGTGTTTGTTGAATGGTCTGGGACAGTATCAATTCTCAGATCATCCGGTGGTGATATCGTCATTTAATTACACCCTGCCCAATGATGTTGACTACATACGAGCAGGCAGTCCTAACAATTACGGCAGTAACATGTTGAATCGTCGGGCCGCAGTGGCCAGCAACCCAGGCGGACAAAGTCTAGCAGGATTGAATAGATTGATCAGTGTGGGGCTCAAGAAAGGTGCTCCAGGAACAGGTGTGCCTGACCCTAGCGCAATTCAACAAAACGTCAGCAACACGGCTGGCGCAAGTTATGTGCCAACCAAGATAGAAATTGACATTACTTTGATACCTGTACAAACACGCAGCCAAGTCAGCAAACAATTTAGCCTCAAAGGCTTTGCTAACGGACAACTACTCAAAGGAGGATTCTGGTAATGGCCACATACGATTCAACCAGTCCGTATTATGAAACAGGATACTCACAATTTTATCTTGATGTCATGGTCAACAGACCCATCCCCAAAGAGGATGACGATCAGACTTTTGTGATCAACTCTACCTATCAGTATAGACCAGATATGTTGGCTTTTGACCTTTACGATAATGCCACATTATGGTGGGTATTCTATCAGCGCAACCCCAACACCTTGCAAGCACCGCCCTTGGATTTCAAAGTTGGGACACAGATCTTTTTACCAAAAATTTCTACGCTGAAATCAGTCCTGGGGTTCTAACATATGGCCACAGTCGCAGAACTACAGGCTAGATTATCTAGCTTAGAACGTTTGATAGACGCTAACCTTGACAGGCGTGACGCACTAGTACGAGAACAAGACAAAATACAAGAACAACGACGAAAGTTGTATGCTGGTGGTGACAAAGCAGGTGCAGCTGTTTTACGATCTCAAGAAACTGCAATTGATGATCAAATTGCAGAGTTGCAAAGTCAATATCAAGACGAAGCGGCCGCACTACGCCGGCAAATTGCAGGAGCCGAAAGTGCAGCGGCTCCGCCACCACCCCAACCCCAACCGCCTGCTACTGCCAGTCAGTCGGCTCAAGATGACGCAGCCAAGGGCCCTAATGCCCCAGAACCAGCACAAGTAAACTCCAGCGGTCGTATAGTTGCGCCGTCAGACACTTCTGCCTCTAGCAATGCAGAAACCCCAGTGACGTCTGGCACAGGTGGAGACACAGGAACTAATTCCCCAGTTCGTACTACCAAACAAACACAATCAACATACTACGAAAACGATGGCACCAGTCCCAGTGCAGCAATAGAGAGCGGAACTGCAACCAAAGATGATGCGGCCTCTACAACCACAGCAACAAAACAAACTGAAGTCAATGCGGCCAACAACAACACAATAAAAGTAACTGCACAACCCAATATACTGGATGATTTTTACAGCTACACGTATTCAGCATCAGTGTATCTAATGAAACCTGAACAGTACACTAGATTGTTAAACAGCAGTACAAAAAAAATTGATGGATATAATTTATTATTTCGTAGTGGCGGTGCAGCAACCAACGTTGGTGGAGTAAGATCTCCACCCAGTGCCGGAGGCCCAACAGAAACAGAGTACGGTGCTTTTGGTGAAGAACCAGTGACACTACCCGACGGCGGTCGCAGTCCTTTCTTCCCTGATGATTTTTACATTGATTCTGTAACAATTGAAAATCAAATTTTAGGCAAAGGTACTGGTGCTGCACACATGGCAACCAGTCTTAAATTCACTGTGGTTGAACCTCAAGGAATTACGCTGTTGGACCGGTTGTACCAAGCCGTGGCCAACAATGAGCCCAAAGACGGGTCTGGCAAAGTAAATTACACAGCTGCCTTGTATCTTATGGTCATAAGATTTTATGGATACGATCAAGATGGCAATATACAGTTGCCAATCAAGGGCGGTCTGCAATCAGATTCTAATACCAGCGATCCCAAGGCCGCCGTAGAAAAGTTTATTCCTTTTCAACTCACCAAAGTAAATTGGAGCATTGGCTCTAAAACAGTTTCTTACGACTTTGAAGGAGCGCCAGTTGGTCAGATACAAGGTGGATACACGTCACGAGGTACTATTCCTTATGATGTACAATTGTCTGATATGACTGTGGGAGGCTTACTAGGCGCTGATGTCAAATACGCTCCTGATGCGCCACCGGCAGCTACCCCAGGAAAAAGCACCACAACAGATACAAAAGGAAAAAAAAACGCAGCAACTGATCCAAGAGTAGCAGGAAATTCATCGGCCGCTGCACCAGCAAAGGCAAGCGCAGCACGGACAAAGAAAACAGTTACCCAGGGACTAATGGGAGCCATGAACCAGTTCCAACAAGATTTGGTCATTCGGGGAGTTTATACAATTGCAGATGAGTATTCAATTGAATTTGTTGGAGTAGAAGGTCTAGCATCTGCTACAGACATTTCAGGAGCAAAGCTTCAAACGGCCAACACTAAAATTGACAACAGTTTGTCGCCAATGCCAACACCAACTACCAAAAATGGCGGTACTAAAAATTTGAATCCAGATAAAACTCAAGTGGACAATGTGAGTCGTAGTTTTAGTATCACTGCTGGCCAACAGATTTTACAGGCTATCGAGTTGGCTATACGTAATTCTGAATACATCAGCAAGCAAAGTTTGGTTACCAAAAACCCCGACGGATCACAAGAAGTGAATAATACAAAGACTGATCCTGTAAAGTGGTTCAACATAACAATGAGCGCAGAACGTCAGCCTGGTGGCCTTGACCGCAAACGCAATGACTATGCCTACAAAATAAAGTACACTGTGATGCCGTATGCATTGAAAAATTTAGATAGCCAGTACTTTCCTTACAGCAAATTCAGTGGCGTACACAAGAGTTATCCGTTTTGGTTCACTGGCAAAAACACTGCGGTAAGAGACTACCAAGAAACATTGAACACAATGTTTGTGGCCACCATCAGCGGTAGCGCACCAGACAACAGCTTGAATGCCATTGCCAACAGCAAATCTACTGCCAGCATGTACGACATTGTGAGATACAATTACAGCCCCCGCAGCAATCAAAGTAGTCATGGCGCTGACGGTGCAACATTTGAACCCAATGCCAATGCAGCTGAGGTGATATACAATGCTTCAGACTTGGCAGAAGCCAGAGTAAAAATTGTTGGAGACCCTGCATGGGTTCAGCAAGGCAGCACGTTTAGACCCATTACCGAAGGAACAATCAGCGCCAACACTGCTAGAACTGGTTTTGAGCCCGACGGAACCATATCTTTTGATACTCAAGATGTGCTGTTTGAAATGTTGTGGCAAAGACCAGAAGATTATGATCTCGGCACTGGCCTAGCAGATCCCTATGCTCGCACCAGCGCCAACGCCGGCGGCGTACGACAACCGTTGCAAAGTAGAGTATATCAAGCCACCAAGGTTGTGAGTGAATTTAAGAACGGGGCATTTGAACAAACCCTAAACGGTTCAATATTTAGATTTCCAATACCTAGCAAATCCAACACTGCCAACCCGTCAGCAGCCAATTCATCAACTGCTGCCACAGATGCAGGTAGAACCGATCCTGCTAATCAAACTGCAGCAACGTCAGTAAGAACTGGCCTAAACTTATCAGCAGATTCAGCCAATGCTGCACGTCGCGCATTTGCGGCAACAGACCCAAGATTAACTACCAATGCACCTAGTGTAACAGGCTCTGCCCCGGCCAGTGCATTAGCAAAAGGCACACAACAACTGTTAAATCCGCCAACGGTGTACGGAGAACCAACGTTGACACAATTACAAGGAAGTCAAGCGTATACTGTTGCAAGACGAGGCGGTGCTACACCTGAATCAGCATTGCAAACTGCAAGAGATAGTTTTGCTGACAGAGCAGGCGGAAGCCCGGTGACCAGTAATGGAGCGTCTGTTGCAACCAGAGCAGGTGCACCCTCAAATCGTTTGCCTAACGGTGCATCTAATGCCAACAATCCTAGCAGTGTAACAAATGCAGGCAATCAACTGATAGCAAAAGAAAAATAAGGATCAATAATGGCAGAAAACGCACCACGTAGCAAAGGTCGTCCCAGTAATTACAAACAAGACCGCGGCGGAGTACCAGCAGAGTTTGGTCCGTTTACTGGTATTGTGATGAGCACCGTGGATCCCACACGATCTGGACGCCTGCGTGTGTACATAGAAGCATTTGCAGACGGCGGCGAAGGCGCCATGGACGACGATGCTAAATGGACCACTGTGAGTTATATGCCATCCTTCTATGGCAATACCCCACTGAGTGAATCCAAGGGTGCCACTGATGGACTTGGTGCCTATCCAGGCAATCCCACCAGTTACGGCATGTGGTTTACACCCCCTGATGTGGGAGTAACAGTAATTTGCATATTTGTCAACGGTGACCGTAGCCAAGGTTTCTATATTGGTGTGGTACCAGAACAAGGACTGGGACACATGATACCTGCCAATGGGTCAGTTACTGCGGCACGGGCAGACATACAGAACCAAAATCAAGAAACTTATTTTGCTGATGCTCCTAGATTACCAGTTACAGAAATCAACATAAACAATGATGGTGTGTTCAATGACCCAAGATTTTATGATCAAACTAAACCAGTACAAGGATATCTTGCCCAGGCCTTGTTGCAACAAGGATTGATCAAGGATCTAGAACGAGGCACTATTCAAAGCTCAAGTCAGCGAGAAACGCCCAGCGCAGTATTTGGAATCAGCACACCAGGCACAGCCATCTATCAAGGCGGCATGGCACCCAATGATATTAGAACCAAACTCAATGCAGGTGAAATCAAACCTGGTGATGCCAGAGTAATTGGTCGAGTAGGCGGACATAGTCTGGTCATGGACGATGGTGACCTGGATGGAAACAATGCCATGTTACGTTTGAGAACCAGCCTTGGCCATCAAATTACCATGAGTGATACTGGAAACTTTTTTTACATTGTACATGCCAACGGGCAAACTTGGTTGGAGTTTGGAGTAGAAGGCACAGTAGATGTATATGCCACAAACTCGGTGAACGTGCGCACCAAGGGAGATATCAATCTGCATGCTGACCGCGACATCAACATGTTTGCTGGCCGCTATTTAAAAATGAAAAGCAAACAAGACATGCAGATAGAGTCAGGGACGTTTTTGGCCATGCAAGCACAAGAAGATATCACTTTGTATAGCAAAAGCACAATTGGAGTCAAGGCAGACGGCACACTTACACTAAACAGCGCATCAGGCTCTTGGGGTGCAGGATCTGCACTGGCATTACAAGCAGGCGGCATTGATCTCAACGGACCTGCTGCAGGCCGAGTAGACACACCGCAACCTCTGACCAAAACACTCTTGGACGATACTGAATGGGACACCAGCAAAGGTTGGATAGTCAAGACTCAAGGTCTTGAAAGCATTGTGAATCGAGCTGCCACACACGAACCATATCCTTATCACAACAAGGGTGTGGATGTTGAGATTGCGTTTGAAGAAGGCAAGCCAAGCCCACCACCGGGCGCAGTACCAGTCCCAGCTGGTGTAGAAATACAGGCAAAATAACATGGCTGAATTTACATTTAATCTTGATCAACTCAAAGCCAGTGCTAGCAAAGCACAGGCCAGTGGCGAAAGCGGATTGTATTCCAAAACAAAAGATGAAGATTTAACTTATACTGGCAATGATACCATTGTCTGGGACAGAACCAATGCTGAACGCACACGCAGAGGATTGCCTAGTTTAACCCAACTTGGTTACCCACGTCCTCCTGAAGATACCACAGGAGTAGCAACTGAAACACCAGCAACTGGATCGGCACCCACAAACCCTGACGGCTCTGCAAAAACATTTGCCATTAAAGGACCACCAGGACTCACACGCGAGCAGGCATTTGCAATATTCAAGAAACAAGCTGGTACAGGTGGACTAGTGGGATTCAAACCAGGAGAAACATTAAGCGCAGCAACACAAGCTGCGGACGGCTTGGCCGGAGCACAAGCCATGGTGGCACAAGCTCAGTCAGGTGTGACCGGCGGTCTTAACGTGGGAAATTTTGCATCTGGTTTATCAGCATCTGGAGTAGATCTGGCTACTGGACGCATACCATCAGTTGACGCAGCATTTGCTCGCGGTGGCATCAACGGCGGAGCCGGTGCGTTCAGCAGTGTACTAGGCAGTGTGGCCGGTGGGCTAGGAGCTGCCGGTGGAGCACTTGGTGGATCCCTGGCCGGTATTGCCCCAGGACTCACAGCCGCCGTGGGCCCGGCAGTGAGTTCAGTAGCAAGTTCCTTTGGCGGCATATCAGGATCAAGCCAGTTAGGGTCAGCATTGGTAGGCGCCGCAGGAGCGCAAGGTTCAGTTGCAGTAACGTCTATACAAACGATCAACAAAACAATCAGTGGATTAGCAGTTACCAGTCCCATCAACACCGCAGACTTTACCAAAATTGCCGGCGGCATTAATCCTGCAGGTGCTCTGGCGGGGCTAGGGCCCATGGGCGTACCCGAAGTCAACGGATTGCTGGCTCAGGCCAAGAATCTAGTAAATCAAGCCAGTTCAACCATAAGCAATACCAAAGGTCTTGGATCATTTGGACTTGACGCTGGACAATTAGAAACAGCTGGTTATGTAAAACCTGGTACAAAAGCATTGTTGGCAGCAAGCGCCAGCACATTCAGTAACCTTGCTAAAAGTCCGGCAGTGTGGACCGGCAAAGATGGGATTAAAAGTGCAACAGATCTGTTGTCCAATGTACCCAAGCAAAGTCAAATTCAACAGGATCTCATGGCCAAAGGCGTGGCTGGCCTGGCTGCAGTTGGTATACCAGTTAAAAATTTAAGCAGTCAAGGACTTGCTGGCATGGCACTGAATGCAGCCAAAGACCTACCCAGTGCTGAAGCATTTGCAAAAGGTTTGCCTATCCCTGGAGATGCAACAGGTGCAGTTCAAGCAGAGTTTTCAAGTGCAGTGCGTGATGGAGCATTTGCTGTGAATTTAGTACAAACCAAGATCCCTACTGAATTCAAACAAGAAGCCATACCGGTGCCAGCAGATAACACAGTAAATCGTTCCACGCTAGATGCCGCAAGTGCCAGAGTCATTGGGGATGAAAAAGTTCCTGCACCCAATTATGGTCCTAGGGTTGTGACTGACAGCCAAACCGACGGCGAATCGTTTGTGAACAAAGCAACAACGTTGATCAATAAATTCATTAATCCTGCTGGAAGGGCATATCAGGCAATAGATTCCAAATTGTCTGCGCTGGAAAATCAACAGTCAATTACTTCTGCGGCCTGGGAAGCTATCAACAATGAATTTCAACAGGCCAAGTCATTATACGACTCTGGCGGTCCTGTGTTGGCTGCTGAAGTATTCTCTCTGTATGATCGATTGGGTCCGACAACACGACAAGTCGTACTATCCTCATACTCATCTCCGACAAAAATAAATGGACTAATAACATATATTACTTCAGAATCGGCCAAGATCAAGGAAAGATTATCCCAACTGAAGTTAAAAATTGAAAGTCCTAGGAGCAGCGCCTAAAAACGCTATAAATATCATATGGCACAAAGATTCATTGGATTTAACACACAGAACCAGTTTAAAAAATTCACACTAACGGATTTTGAACTGGTCAAACGCGATCTGTTGAATGCGTTTAATATCCGTCAAGGGCAACTGCCCGGGCGCCCAGGATACGGCACTGTGCTATGGGACTATTTGTTTGAGCCACAACTGGAAGAATTACAAACAGCCATTGAAGCAGAAGTTCAGCGAGTGGGCGGCGGCGACCCCAGACTCTACATCAGTGACATCCAAACATTTCCCCAGAACAACGGTATTTTGATACAGATAGAACTAACTGTGGTTCCCAGTACTGATGCTGAACGCTTGAGTATCTTCTTTGATCTACAACAACGCAATGCCACCTATGTATAACTGAGCCGTTTTTATTGCCCATAAATAAAGTACTGAGGCACTAATAACATGGCAACCACCACAAGACAAACCGCAATATTTGGAGTTGAAGACTGGAAACAGATCTATCAAACCTATCGCGAAGCTGACTTCCAGAGTTATGATTTTGAAACTCTGCGCAAGAGCTTTATTGATTATTTGCGTTTGTACTACCCTGAAACATTCAACGACTTTATTGAATCGTCAGAATACATTGCCTTGTTGGATGTGATGGCATTTATGGGACAGGCCCTGGCCTTTCGCTCAGACCTTAATACACGTGAAAACTACATGGACACGGCAGAACGTCGTGACAGTGTGGTACGCCTGGCCAACTTGGTCAGCTACACTGCCAAACGCAACACAGCCGCCCAGGGCTTGCTCAAAGTTTTTTCAATAACCACAACAGAAAACGTAATTGACTATCAAGGTGTTAACTTGAGCAATGTCACAGTGAACTGGGCTGATCCTACCAACCCTGACTGGCAAGAGCAGTTTACTACTATTATCAATTCCAGTTTGGTCAACACTCAACGAGTGGGACGCCCTGGCAACCGCCAGACTATCTTGGGCGTGAGAACAGACGAATATGGAATCAACTTGGTACCTGGATTTTTGCCTATTGTACCTTATACTGCTACAGTAGACGGAATAACCATGCCGTTTGAGGCCATGACATCCACATCAGTGGGCGCAGATTATTTGTATGAGCCAAGCCCACGAGCCAATTCACCATTCAATGTGTTATTCCGCAATGATCAACTGGGGTTTCAGTCAGCCAACACTGGCTACTTCTTTATGTTCAAGCAAGGCGTACTTCAGAATCAAGATTTTAACCTGGCTGAAAAAGTCAGCAATCGCACAGTAAACATCAACATTGAAGGTGTCAACAACGAAGACCGTTGGTTGTACCAACTGGACAATGTTGGCACTGTATCACGTGAGTGGGAATACACAGAAAACATCTATGCGGCGGCAGCTGAACAAGTTGGTACCAGCCTGCGATCCATCTATACAGTGACATCACGCACCAATGATCAGATCACCATGGTGTTCGGCGACGGAGTGTTCTCAGAAATACCAGTGGGCACATTCCGTGCCTATGTTCGTGCATCAAATGGTTTGCAATACATTATCAATCCTGAAGAAATGCAGAGTGTGACTATTCCCATTAGTTACATCAGTCGCAACGGCAATCTTGAAACCATTACGTTCACTTGCGGTATCACAAGACCTGTGAGCAATAGCCAGGCACGTGAAACAATCGATCAAATCAAACAACGTGCGCCTGCACAATACTACACTCAAAACCGTATGGTCAACGGCGAAGACTACAATCTCTTCCCGTACACACAATACAATTCAATTGTAAAAAGCAAGGCACTGAATCGTGCAAGTATCGGCACCAGTCGTTATCTTGACCTTGTGGACAACACCGGCAAATATTCCAGCACCAACAGCTTTGGTGCTGATGGCGGATTGTGGGAACAAAACATATTGCCCACTATCCTGTTTTCCTACACCAATCGAAATGAAATAGCAGATGTGATTGCCAACCAGGTTCAACCTGGCTTGGCTGAGACTACCATGAAGCAGTTTTACTATGCTAATTTTCCTAGAGTCACTGAGTCCACCTTGCCCACATATGGTGCAACAACCTGGGTTCCTGACGCCACCTGGAACCAGAGTACCACCCTGGCCAATGAGACCACAGGATACTTTAGAAATGCAGTGACATCTGCTACTTGGCCCAACGGAACTCCAATCCCGGTGGGATTCACTACCACTACTGATTTTAAATATGTGGCAGTGGGCAGTTTGATAAAATTTGTACCACCTGTTGGCTACTACTTTGACGCCAACAATAGACTCAAATCTGGCACACCTAGTCGTGCAGATGAAACACTAGAGATTTGGGCCAGTCCTTTGAGCATACAAGGCACAGGATACAACAACGGACTTGGCAATCTCAGTTCAGGCGCAGGTCCAATCACACTGAATAATTTTATCCCAACCGGTGCTCTAGTTGATACTATTATTCCACTATTTGTGTCAGACTTGCCATTGGCACTGGAACAGTCAATGGCCGAACAAATTTTGCTCAATCGTAATTTTGGTATTGGCTATGACAGCAACGGTGATATCACCGATGTGCCGTATTCTTGGTACTTGATTACCAGCACCAACTTAGCCACTGACAGCACATTCAGTCAAGCCAACGCAGGATCTAATACTGGTACAAATCAAGATGCATCATGGTTGATTCAGTTTGTGGTTCAAAATCAAAACTACACAATAACTTTCCGTGGCTTGGCCTATTACTTTGGGTCAGTGCTGAGCACACGCTTTTTCTTCTATGATGGCTCACAAATTTACGATTCACGAACTGGCACAGTGATCAAGGACTATATCAATGTTTTAGCAGTAAACACTAGACCTGACTCTACAGATCATTTGTCTGGAGATATTGTCATGACCATTACTGGGCAACCTGTTGAATCAGACGGCTATGTAGACGATTTCCAAGTGCTGGTCAGCTATCGTGACAGCGACAATGATGGTGTACCTGACAACCCTGATTTCTTCAATGAAATTGTTGCTCCTTCTATAGACCCCACACAAAAGTACATATACCTACAAAAAACTCTGGACTTTGACAACCTACAACGTTATCTGTTGGTAACCCAAGGCGAAGTCGTTAGTGACTATGCCACTCTAGATGATATTGAGTTGGTCAAGACTGAATGGACTCCAGGACAAGTTTTTTATGCCTACACAGATGAAGCATTTTATCAATTGAGCGTGGGAGCCACAGGACTACGAACCTTGATTGACGTCAGTACAGAGTGGTTGGCCAAGACAGGTCGTCAAGACTTGTACTTTCAATACCGACACAATGCACCATTGACCACTCGTATTGATCCAGGCACCACTAATATCATTGATCTGTATGTGGTCACGTTGACCTACTATACTGCTTATCAAAATTGGATTCAAGATACCACAGGCACTGTGATTGAACCTGATGTACCAAGCCTCGATGAATTGACAACCACTTACCAAGGCCTACAAAACTTCAAGATGTTGAGCGATAATATTATTTTGAATAGTGTTGTATTCAAACCCCTGTTTGGACAAAAAGCCGCAGCAGAATTACGTGCAACAATCAAGGTTATCAGAGCCAGCGGCTCAACTGCCAGCACCAGTGAAATTAAAAGTTCTGTGGTTGCCGCGATGAATACCTACTTCAGTATCGACAAATGGAACTTTGGAGACACATTCTACTTCAGTGAACTTGCGGCCTACCTACATAGTGAACTAGGATCAATTATCAGTTCAGTGGTACTAGTACCGTTGAACTCACAAAAGTATTTTGGAGACTTGTACGAGATACGGTCAGAACCAAACGAGATATTTGCTAATGGTGCCACTATCAATAACATTGAAGTTATTGAAGCATTGACCAGTACCAACTTGCGTACTGCGCCTGGTAGTGGAGTAATTTAATGGCAACAGTTCGTAGTGTAGATTTTCTTCCTGAAATTTTTCAGACTGATGCTAACAAACAATTCTTGGCCGCCACACTTGATCAACTGATTCAAGAACCTAACTTTAGAAAAACACAAGGATTCGTTGGTCGCTCGGTAGGTCCAGGAGTTGACCCTAACGACAAGTATGTGGTTGAACCCACAGCAACCAGAGCCAATTATCAATTGGAACCAGGTGTGGTCAGTCTCATACCTGAGACCAGTCAGATCCGAGATGCAATCACTTATCCGGGACTGAACGACGCCATTGGATTTCAAGGTGGCAATGCTAGTCGCCCAGATCGATTGTACTCAAGCGAATATTACACGTGGGATCCATTTGTAGATTTTGATGCGTTTGTTAATTTTTCACAATATTTTTGGGTACCCGGCGGCCCTGACACTGTGGATGTGGCTGCAACTGGTGTGTCCACGTCAGACAATTTTGTGGTCACCAGGGCCAATGGAGTTTATACTTTTTCCGGGGTCAACGGCGACAACCCTATCATTGAACTGGTACGTGGCGGCAACTACACTTTTCAAGTGGCTCAGAACAGCACAGAAACTGTTAACTATCGAGTGAGAAATTCAGGCACATCGGCCTATGTAATTGATTTTCAAAACAATCCCAGCCTGACATTAGCTCGCGGCAACACCTATGTGTTTAACTTGACGCTGGATGGAGTGTTCCCGTTTTGGATCAAGACTCAACCCACTACGGGTACTGGTGAAACATACACTCAAGGAGTTAGCCGCAATGGTGCAGTCACTGGCTTGGTAACATTCACAGTGCCTCAGGATGCACCCGACACCCTGTACTATGCCGCACAAAATCAAGCTGGTATGCAAGGCACATTGAATATTGTGGATGGCACCCCAGGAACAGGACCAGGATTCTGGATTCAAACAACTCCCGGAGTGTCGGGTACAATCACTGCCACTCCCAACATATCCAGTAGAGACGTACTGGGTGTGACCAACAACGGCGAAGATTTAGGTACAATAGTTTTCAATGTACCAGCCAAGGATGCACAGAGTTTTTACTACAACTTGACCAGTATTGGCCAAGTCGATTTGGTAACAGACATGCAGTTTGCACAGATCAACAATCAACCAGTCAGCGATTTCATTAGTCAATACAATGGCATTGACGGGATTACAAATCTTGATGGTCGTACTTTGGTTTTTACCAACCCCATCGAAGATACCGAAGCGGGCGGCTGGTATCGTACCAGTTTCTTTGACCCACTTATAGATGATGCATCTAATGTGGGCGTGGCCGGCAGCTATGACAGTGTGCCTTATGATTATACTATTGATATTGCACCCAACCAACGCTATCAAAAGTATCAAATCAGCTATGTAAATATTGCAGGTATTGTGTACATACAAGTAAACAAGATAGCTGATATTGCACCGTTAGAAAAATTTATCATTGGTTATGGCCAAACCTACAGCAACACTCAATGGTACAAGGACGCCACCGGCGAGTTCCAGCGTATTCCGCTGTTGTCCGCAGTACAAGATACCTTGTACTATCAAGATGGCACAGATCCAGAAATCTTTGGACGCATCAAGCTGATAGAGCAGACACAAACCAACATTATCTATGTGGATGAAATTCTAGGACGCAACACCTATACCAGTCCCAACGGTGTGGAATTTAGTAACGGCCTGAGAGTGCGATTCACCGGTGATGTATCGCCTGCCAGTTATGGATCTGGTTCATCTGCATTTGAATACACCGCAACTGAAGCTGGTACAAACTACATCACCTATAACGATTCCACTGATTTATATGTGGGACAACAAGTGGTATTTTCCTCACCATCCCTGGGAGGACTCAATGCGGGCCAGACCTATTATGTAAGGTCAATTGCGGCCAACGGTCTCAAATTCACAGTGAGTGCAGCTGACGGTGGTCCTGCTGTGGTATTGGCAAATGGTACGGGGGTGGCCGCGGCCACAGCAATCAGCAGTAGAGAATACTACGTGAGTGGAGTGGGCACTGCAATTGAACTGTTACCTGCTGTGAATTATGTTGTACCTGAACTGTATGTGGAAGATGCAGATGACAGTACAATATCTACAGAACCAGGTCAACCAGATTACTTGACCATTGATCGTTCCAGCAAAGATTTGAATGCCTGGACTAGAAGTAATCGTTGGTTCCACATTGACGTGCTCAATGCCACAGCTGACTACAACAACACCACTGCGGTGCTGGACAACAACTACCGGGCCAAGAGACCTATTGTACAGTTTCGGCCTGGCATGCGCCTGTGGAACATGGGCACATCGGGCAAAGCACCAGTGGATATCATTGACTTTGAAGAAACAGATGCCTTTTCCAATATTGAAGGAACTACCAGTTATACCACTGATGGTTACACATTTGTAGAAGGCACACGAGTTATTTTTGCGGCAGACGAAGATACTTCTGTACGCAATAGAATCTATATTGTGAGCTTTGTTACACCAGACACTGTGGCTCCCTTGATACCACAACCTATTATTACTCTTACCCAGGCCAGCGATGGATTGGTTTTACTAGATCAAGCTACAGTTTGCATCAGCGGCAACACTACCGCTGGAAAAACGTTTTGGTACGACGGAATTGAATGGACCGAAGCCCAACAAAAAACTTCAATTCAGCAAGCTCCGTTGTTCAATATCTACAATCCTGATGGCGTGAGTTTTGGAGATGGTACCCAGTATCAATCAACTACATTTGCAGGATCAAAACTGTTCAGCTATGCTGTGAGTGACACAACTATTCTTGACCCGGTACTACAGTTTCCTCTCAAGTACTTGAACATCAACAACGTTGGTGACATTGTGTTTGACAACAACTTGTATGTTGACACATTCTTGTATGTGGTTGACAACGTTAGTATCACATCAGACATTAGTTCTGGATCTGTGAGAGAATACGCCAACCGCACTGATTATCAAAAGTTAATAGGCTGGCAAAAGGCCGCAGTGGATCAACAACTGTATCAGCAGTTTAAATTTTCATACACAGGTGCCACACTCAAACTAGATGTGGCTGTATTGTCTCAAACATCTATTGCTACACCAGTAATCAAAATATATGTGGGAAGCGTTTTTATTGATCCCGGCAAATATACCTATACCACCACCGCTAACAGCACTGTTATAACTTTACTCAATACCTATGCTCTGACAGATATTGTAGAAGTGCTGGCGCTGAGCGATCAAACCAGTAAAGTTGCATTTTATCAGGTGCCTGACAACTTGCAAAGTAACCCATTGAACTCAAATTCACAAGAGTTTACACTGGGAACTATTCGAACTCATTATCAAAGTATCTGTGAAAATCTGCAGACTCTTCAAGGCCCAGTAAACGGCGCCAACAACACACGAGATCTTGGCAACATAATTCCTTACGGTCTGGTTATCTTACAACAAAGTAGTCCACTGACTCTGGCCGGCTACTTCATGCGCAGTACTGATTATAATATTTTTGCGTCAATGCAATACAACAGTCGCGAATATATTAAATTCAAAGCACAAATGTTGGATTCAGTACTGACACAAAATATTGGATTTGAAACCACTGCACAAATACTTGATACTGCTATACAAAATGTAACATTGGGCAAATTAGATACCCAACCATTTTATTGGAGTGACATGATCCCTGCTGGCATCACTTATGCCAGCACCGCCTACACTGTGAGTTTTATCACAACCAATGTATTTGATACTGTACAGGTGTATGATTTTAATACTCAAAATTATCTTGGTCTTTTGGTATATCTCAATGATCAACAGTTGACTCGAGATGTAGACTATACAGTGGCTACCGACGGTCCACGTATCACTGTGTTGGTCTCGCTGGCAGTGGGAGACGTACTACTGGTCAATGAATACAACGCCACCTATGGCAATTTTGTACCCAACACACCCACCAAATTAGGATTGTATCCTTCATGGAAACCAGCGTTGATAACTCAGGTCACCAGCAACGGTAACGCACAATTTATACTGGGCCATGACGGCAGTACCACTCCTGTGTTTGGCGACATTCGTGACGATGTGTTACTGGAATTTGAAACACGCATCTACAACAACCTCAAACTAGATGACAACCCAGTACCACTCACTATTGACGATGTGTTGCCAGGACAGTTCCGTAACACAGGATACACATTTGAAGAAATCAACACCATCTTCAGCAGTGACTTCTTGGCCTATTGTGGATGGAACAAACTGGACTATAATACTCAAAATTATTTGGCCAACAACGAATTTACCTACAACTACAGTAGCAGTAACAATCGTCTTGATAACCAACCGCTGTTGGGTGCCTGGCGTGGAATTTATCGATATTTCTATGATACAGAACAACCCAGTTTGACTCCATGGCAAATGTTGGGCCTGACCAAAGAACCCGACTGGTGGCAAGATACGTACGGCCCAGCTCCTTATACTTCTGACAACTTGGTATTATGGGACGACTTAGAAGCTGGCCTAGTGGCAGACCCCGTTGCACCATACACAGTGCCAAAGTATGCACGACCAGGATTGACCTCTGTAATCCCTACCGACAGCGAAGGCACGTTATTAAGTCCTCTTGACTGTGTGGTAGGTGTTACTCCTTTGAATTCCGCGCTTAACAGTAAATTTTCCAAGAGTTGGGCGCTAGGAGACGGCGGCCCAGTTGAAGCATCTTGGTACAACAGTTCGTCATATCCATTCTCCGTAATGCATGTGCTGGCAGTCACACGTCCTGCAAAGTTTTTTGCACTGTTTGCTGACCGTGACAGATATCGATACAATCTGGATTATGATCAATATCTACTGGATGATCGTTATCGGTTGGATGCCAACGGTGTTGAAGTTTACGGCAACGGTACAAGCAAAGCCAGTTATATCAATTGGATTGTGGATTACAATCGCCAGACTGGCATTGATTCAACTGACCTATTGACTGCAGACCTACAGAACCTGGATGTTCGATTGTGCTATCGAATGGCAGCATTCTCTGACAAACAATACATCAAATTATTCACAGAAAAATCCAGCCCTAATTCAACCAATACTGCCCTGATGATCCCAGATCAAAGTTATGACATTTTATTGTACAAGAATCAACCGTTTGATCAAGTGAGATACAGTAGTGTTGCAGTACAAAAAGTCTCCAACGGCTATGCTGTTTTTGGATTTGGTAATCAACAGCCCTACTTTAACATATTGCAAAGTCAGGCCGTAGGGCGACTTGAAACCTATAGTTCAGGTGGCATTACTGTGCGTATTCCTACTTTCTACACCAACACTGTGGTACAAGTTCCATACGGATTTGTATTCAATAACGAAACTGCTGTGTGTGATTTCTTGGCCAGTTACGGTGAACTTTTGGGCACACAAGGGCTAACATTTACCAACATTGCCAATGGTTATGTGTTGGATTGGCCACGCATGATCAATGAATTCTTGTATTGGAGCCAACAGGGGTGGAGTACAGATGCAATTATAAATCTAAACCCACTGGCTGCTAGACTAGAAATTTCTAGACCTCTAGCTGTGGTTGACAGTATCAATACTGAAACCACAGAGAACCTGTTGTTGAATCAAAATTCACAAGAGATACCACCACGAGCACTCAACATAGTAAGACTGGGTAATAATTTCAGTATCGAACCGTTGAACCTGGACGCCATCAGTTATATTGACATGAGATTCACCAACTACGAACACATGATTGTGTTGAACAATCAAAGTGTGTTTGGAGACCTAATCTATGATCCCACAACAGGCGCACGACAAAGCAGATTGAGCATGGTGGCCATGACCACTGCTGACTGGAACGGATCAGTTGATGCACCTGGATTTATCTTGAATCAAAATAACGTTCAAGAGTGGACTGGTTTAAAAACCTACAGCAAGGGCGAAATTGTAAAATACAAAAATGTATATTGGTCAGCACTGACAATTGTACAGCCTACGGACAAGTTTGATTTTAATGTGTGGACTCAAAGTGACTACACGCAGATTGAGTTGGGCCTGTTGCCCAACTTGGCCAACAAAGCTGATCAACTGGCCAACAGTTACAACATCAACGCAGCAAACATTGAATCAGACAATGATTTGTTGGCATATGGCCTGATAGGATTCAAACCTCGTCAGTACATGGCGGCATTGAATCTTGATGACGTTAGTCAAGTAAACGTGTACAGACAATTCTTGGATACCAAGGGTACATTACTGGCCACAGAGTTATTCAGACAGGCCAACCTTGGTAAAGAATCTGCCGACTATAACATATATGAAAATTGGGCAGTACAACGAGCAGTGTATGGTGCCAACGCTAATCGCAGTTACTTTGAACTACGACTTGATCGTGCCTTGCTTAGTAGTAATCCTAGCTTGATTCAAGTCATACAGCCACAACAGGTCAGTGAAGCTGATCAAACTATCTTCCTCAGCAGTGTGTGGCGACAAAGTTTTGCATTAACATCAACTGACATTTTACCAGTGACCACAGAATTACCAACAGATCTAGCATTGCCCACTGCTGGTTATGTGAGTTTAGATGACGCTGATATCACAGTGTTTGACATTGAAAATTCTGCCAGTCTTGCGGCCAACATCGATGCTATTCAAGTAGGCACCAGTGTATGGGTGGCCAAAGTTAACAGTTACGATTGGGACATATACCGTGCTCAAGCGGTACCAGGTACAATTCAACACGTTTGTGATAATCTTGATGGCACCAGCCGAGTGATCTTTTCAACCAATCATGGCCTGGCGGTCGGCAACAAATTGATTATCAAATTCTTTGACCCAGAAATCAACGGTGTGTATCAGGTGTTGTCTGTGCTAAATTTGACCACAGTGAACATTGCGTTTGACTTCACTGGCGATCGTGTTGTGGCCAATGGATCTGGTTTAGGATTCACCTTGCAAACTATGCGTGTGGCCCAGGCCAGCGATGTGATCAATTTGCCATATGCCAACAATATTCTACCAGGTGCTAAAGTGTGGGTAGACAACAACGGCGCAGGCTTATGGGAAGTTTTACAAAAGAACACGGTATTCTCTGATATCATTTCATTGAATCCTGTGTTGTTGGATGCAGGCGAACAGTATGGTGCCAGCGTGGCACAGGCCCGTAATAGACTGGCTGCCTTGGTAGGAAGTCCTCGATATGGATTTGGCTCTGGTGTAGAGTACGGTGCAATTTATGTGTATGTCAAGAGCTACGGAGACCAGTACATACCAGTTAGTCCCATTGGAACTAACGATTCAATATTGACAGTGACAACCACTGGTGTAAGAGGCCTGGGCAATTCTGCTGATTTTGGCGATCAAACCTGGGCTGTGGCCGGAGCCAGTGCTAGCCAAGGCACTGGAAGTCTAGCCAATGTAGGCTATGCATTTGTAATTTTCCGTGATCCTCTTCTGGGAGAACCAGGCAGTATTCCTTATACCACATGGCAACTGTTGACCCCGCCCACTGCCCCAGATCGTGCTGTAACAGGAGAGATGGGATACTCAGTGGCAGTCAGCCAGGACGAGCGTTGGATGTATGTGGGTGCACCGGGTGCAAACCAAGTACATGCCTATGGTCAAGTTGACTGGCAACAGCAGGAATTGAAAGTATTTGCTGATGGTGTGACCAAGTCTTGGAACATCAATAATTCAGTCCAAATTGACAACATATATCAGTTAAAGGTCAGTCTAAATAGACAAGTGCAGACAGTGGGAGTGGAGTACACCATTACTGGCCTCAACACAGTGGCCTTTATCAACACTCCAGGATTGTTTAATGCCACTGCCATTGTACCAGGAACAGAATACACTATTCTAAGTGTTGGTACAACAAACTTTGTTGCAATTGGTGCGGCTAGTAATACAGTAGGAGTGACCTTTACTGCCACAGGTACTGGTACAGGTACTGGTACTGTGCTAGAAGAAACCTTGATTGAGTTTGCAAGATACAACAGTTATCAAATTCCATACACCGCTGTGACACAGAACTTGGCAGATGGTCTAGATGCCAATGGTCGTAGACTAGGTCTAGCCACAGTAGAAACTGACAACATCTATTCGTTCAGTATCAAGCTCAACGGCAATCTGTTGCGACCCAATATTGATTATACCCTTGCTGGAACCACAGTAACATTTTTGATATCATTTATCAGTGCAGATATCTTGGTGGTATCTGCCAAGGGATATTTTACCTATGTGTATACCATTGATTCCAGTGATATCACAGGCGGACTTACTGCCGGAAATAGATTTGGGCACAGCGTATGCTGTACCACAGACGGACGTCAGGTACTGATTGGCACACCATACAAGGCCATGGCAAATGCCATCAACACAGTGAGCAATACAGGAGTAGCAGCAGGCGCAACAACCTACAGTAATCTCAGTCAGTACAGCACCTCAGGTTCAGGGTTTGGTGCCAAATTTGATGTGAGCCGTAGTGGCTCATCATATGTGGTCACAGTGGTACGTGGCGGCCAAAACTATGCAGTCAATGATACTGTGACCATTCTAGGCACATCGCTGGGTGGTACCAGTGTAAATAATTTGACCATAACAGTAAACTCAGTTGAAACCATCACTGAAACTGGATCAACTTATGTGTTTGATCGTAGTGTTCAGAAATTCATTTACAACTCAGATACTAGCACAGTTAATTTCACAGTGCTTGGCACAGTAACTGGACCAGTTAGTGTATTGGTGAACGGTCAGTTTTTGATCAATCAACAAAACAGCGTGGATGCCGGTCCAGGGCTGTTCAACACATTCACTGTGAACGGTAATATTGTTACCATAGATGCCAACTTGGCCACAGGTGACATAATTGAAATAGAGACCAATCAGTTCCGTCAAGTTCAAGAAGTTGAACAAAACATCATTGCTGAGTTCTCAAACTTTGGTCAAGCCACAGACATTTGCAGCAACAACTGTAGTCTGTATGTGGGGGAACCACAAAGTAGTCAACAAGTTTTCAAAGGTGGCGTGGTCGAACGTTTTGTAAACCAAAGTCGAGTGTATGGAACAATTACTGCCACTGTGAGCAATCCAGTGCTTACCATTGGCAACACTATCAGAGTCAACAATATAGATGTGATATTAACTGACACCACTGTAACAAGTCTAGCCAGTGCAATTAATACTACAGTACCAAACGTGTTGGCCACAGTCAACACCGCTGGATACTTGACCCTGAGTGTGAAGAATTCAGATGCCGCCCCAGAATACAACAAACTGCAAGTGGCTCCGGGCAGTATAGGTACTACATTTGCTACCCTGGGTTTTGAAACATTTGCTTGGACTCAAACTATTGAAAGTCCGTATGCCACAGAACTAGCAGGATTTGGTGGTAGTGTCAGCATTGATGACTCTGCGATCAATCTAGTGGTAGGTGCGCCCCGAGGTACCTTGTATCTTGAAACAGAATTTGACGATGGCACCACCTTCTTTGATGCTGGTAGTACTGTGTTCTTTTCGATCATTGTGCAAAGTGGAGCAGTATACACATACGACTATCTCCCTAGCTCAACACTGTTGATAACCAACCCAGGCAAGTTTGTGTTTGGGCAACAGGTCAACAATTCAGATGTTGCACCATATGATGGGTTTGGCACAGTAGTAAACTATACTTCTGGGGTGCTCATGGCCGGTGCACCTAAAAACGACTACAGCGACAGCACCGCTGATTACGGTGCAGTGTTTGTGTTTGAAAACTCCACTCGTACACCTTCATGGACAGTGTTGAGAGAACAACAACCAGTGGTAGATATTCGCTTGTTGAACAGTGTGTTCTTGTACGATCGAATCACCAGTGCCAAGTCAGAATTTTTGGACTTTATCAATCCGTTGCAAGGTAGAATACTTGGGGCGGCCAGACAAAATCTTGATTACATTGGTGCAGTAGATCCTGCTGCCTACAATATTGGTCCTGCAAATATCACAGGAACCACCTGGGGCGCACAACAAGTAGGCGAGTTGTGGTGGAACATCAGTTCTGTAAGATTCATTGATCCCAACCAAGATTCAATAGTGTATGCAAGTCGACGCTGGGCGCAGTTGTTCCCAGGTAGTGAGATTGATGTGTATCAGTGGGTGGTCAGTGCTCAACCGCCAGGTAGCTACACTGGCGAAGGTACGCCGTTGAACGCTGTGTCTTACACGGTCAACAGTCGACTCACCATAGATGGAACATTTGCCACTGAATATTATTTCTGGGTGCGAGGCATTACTGTTACCGCTACACAACTAGGCAAGACATTACCGGCCAGCACAGTGGCTTCCTATATCCAAGATCCACGTGCCAGTGGCATTGCCTACATGGCACCTATCAATGCCAGCACTATTGCATTATATAATAGTGCTGATTACATTGAAGCCAGCGATACTATTATCAGCATTGAGTTTGATCGTGAATTGACCACAGACAATGTTCACGTGGAATATGAACTGATCCCACAAGATCGTGCAGACGGTTTCTTGAGTTCTGGCCTGTATCGTAAATTCCAAGACAGTTTCTGCGGAGTTGACACCTTTGGTAATCTAGTACCAGATCCCAATCTAAGTCCAGCTGAACAGTATGGCGTACAGTTCCGTCCACGACAGAGCATGTTTGTGGACCGTTTGGCTGCACTAAAGAACTATCTTACTAGGGCTAATACAGTACTGGCTCAATACCCTATTGCCGAAACAAGAATTTTTAATCTATTAAATTCCAGCGAACCTGAGCCGAGTCAAACCGCCTTGGTAAACGGAGTCACAGTGACCAACTGGAATCTGCGTGTGGCAACTCAAGAAATATTGGGATTCCAACAACCAATTTGGAGTAATCCTGATGGGCCCATACCTGTTGGCTACAAATATCTAGTGGTGACTGACAGCGCCAACCGAGGCTTATGGACAATCTATACTGTGCAAGACAGTGACGTCACAGCAGGACAACGTGTGTTGGTGTTGACCAGTGTTCAAGGATACAATACTCCAGACTACTGGAGTTACATTGTGTGGAATCGCCCAGGATACAACCCTAGTACCAAAGTAATCACAGAGGTTGTGAACTATGCAGCATTGAGTGGGCTTACTGTTGACGTTGGTAGCTCAGTCAAGGTCACAGCCAATGCCCAAGGAAAGTATGAAATTTATCTGCGCACTGACACAGGATACGAACGTGTGGTACTACAAGATGGTACTATAGCATTCTCAGCAGAATTGTATGACTATGCACTGGGCAGATTTGGATTTGACCTTGAAGTTTTTGATGCACAATACTACGATCAAGAGCCAGTGATAGAAACTCGCAAGGTTATTCAAGCCATCAATGAAGAGTTGTTTATAGACGATCTAGCTATTGAACGCAACCGGGCCTTGGTGCTGATGTTTAACTATGTGTTGAGTGAATTTTCAGCGCCTGAGTGGCTGGTCAAAACCTCCTTGATTGATGTGGATCATAGAATCCGAGAACTGTTACCGTTCCAGAACTATCGTCAAGACAACCAAGAATTTGTGGCAGATTACATTCAAGAAGTCAAGCCATATCATGTGAGCATTAGAGAATTTAACCTGAAGTATACCGGTAGTGATCAATCCTTTGGAGACAACACAGACTTTGATGTGCCGGCTTACTTCAATACTGACCTGCAGATAGCAAAATACACCAGCCCAATCTTATTACCTTATGAACATGGCACAGCATTTAACGCCAGTATCAATATTCAAAGCGATCTACCTGCGTCAAGCACAGTATGGGAAGAATGGCCTTACTCACAGTGGTATACAAATTATCTGTTGAGTCTTGACAGTGTGGAAATAATTGATAGTGGATCAGGATATAATGAACCACCTCAGGTGACATTTGTAGGAGACGCTGTAGTAGTTGCTCAGGGTACCGCAGTGATCAACAGCCTGGGCCAGGTGGTGGCAGTCACAGTAACCGATCCAGGACAAGGATATCGCAGCACTCCTACTGTTGAGTTCAGTGGGGGTAACGGTACAGGTGTTAGGGCCTATGTGCATCTGATTGGTTCAGGTATGGGCCAAACGTTCAACACTGAACAAACTGGCGTTGCAGATAGTTATAATCTAGTAAGAACTTTCCGCACTGTGATCAAGTATGACCGCTTCCAGTATTTCAGTGATGTTCAAACCTGGAGTTCCAACGGAACATATCAAGATGGCCAGCTGGTAAGATTTGATAATCGCGTGTGGCAAGCTGCCAGTGCTGATTCTACTGCTGTGGTTGGACCAACTTTTAATCTAGAAGACTGGACAGAAGTAAATGCAGGCACATTCAACAACGGCGTGGGACTGACTGGCGTAGATCGAACAATGGGCTTGTATGTGCCAGGAGTGAATGCGCCTGGACTTGAATTACCGTTGTTAGTTGATGGAGTTGATTACCCTGGTGTGCAAGTGTACGGAGATTATTTCCTAGGCGATCCCTTGGCAGTAGATGCAGAATACACCAGCGAATTTACAGATGCTACACTGGGCACATTACCCACAGACATCAATGTTGACGGCGGCGAGTTTATTGGCTTGTACGAAGGCCATGCTCCTGAAGAGCTGGTCAATGGCGCAGAATTTGACACCCTGGACATGCGTGTGTACACCCGACCAGGAGCTGATTGGAGCCGTGACGGACATGGTTTCCAATTGGGAACCATAAGATACGAATACGAACCTGCGGTAACTTCAACTTTGAGTTGGGCAGGTGTTGTCGAACATCCAGTGCAGGTATTGGTCAGTAATATTACCACAGGAATAGATCTTGTGCCAGGCACTGATTTCACCATCGACTGGGACGACTACACAATCACCTTGTTGACCGTAGCATCCGGCAACATTGTGAATATCTCAGTATACGAGTTGGGTGGTGGCAGTCAATTGTATCGTGCCAATTACCTTGGCGGAGACATTGGATCTACAGTAATCATTCCAGTGAACACCGCAGAAATTAGCGATGTTTATGTGTTTGTGAATGGTGCATCAGTGGGCGGCATCAGTTGGACACCTTACATTGAGAGCACCACCTGGGATATTTTGGATAGTTATTCAAGATTGGATATTGTAAACAACAGTGGTACCTATTACCGCGCACAGCAGAATGTACCGGCTGGAATTGTTATTACTGACCTGGACTACTGGATCAGCTTTGTGCCCACACTTGAGAGTGAAGTTGATCTTGGTACCAGTTATGGCTTTGGCTCAGGAATTGCTCTAGTGGCATTTGGCCTGACCACAGTTGAAGCTGGTTATTTCGTCAAGGGCAATCAATACACTATTGCCACACTTGGTACCACTGATTTTGTTTCGATAGGTGCTGCGTCAAACACAGTGGGAGTGACCTTTACTGCCACAGGTATTGGTACAGGGACAGGCACCGCCACAATCGACCTCAGTTGGAGCACTCCACAGGTACAGTACAAAGTGGCTGATGCAGCTATGGTAGCCACACCCGTAATCACATTGACCAACAGCATACAAGGCAGCAACTCTGCTAACATGGTGATCACACGCAATGGCTTGCGACTACAACCACCCGAAGGCATCGAATGGACTGGTAATAATGTTGAGGTGAGTTTTGGGTTGCCACAACGTGGTAACTACAGCCAAAGCATTATTGATGCTCCTAATGACATCCAGGTTTGGGTGGACAATGTGCTACAAGTACAAAGCGTTGGCGCTACAATAGGTAGTTACGCTGTAACCAATTATTCAGGATCAAACACACCTGGTCGTCAAGTGGTGTTTACTAGCCCACCACCTAGTGGTGCTAGAATATTGATCAGTGTGGATACCGAAGCAGATTATCGAGTGGTAACACAAACCGTACAAATTTCTTCAGGAGTCAACCTAGATGATGTGTTTGCTGTTATCACCTGGAACGATACAGCACAACAAAATCCAGTGACCTTGGTATTCAATGGTCCTATAGTGAGTGGATTGACCATTGCTGAACCTTACGACAGCACAGTTTATGATGCTGCTTCTGTGTCAGGAGACCCTGGATCTTATGATTATTCGGTTGGTACTGCGGTCTCCAGCAATGACTTTTTATTGAACCGTACTAGTGTCAATGCAGGACGATTGTGGGTGACATTAGATGGATATAGATTGTTTGAGGGAGCTGATTTTACAGTTGAAGATGATGGGTCGACTCTTGAAAGTGCAACCTTGATCTTAGCCTCAGGTGCTATTGGTCCTGCACAAATTCTTGCTGTGACTATGTTTACTGACAGCATAGTTCCAGAATCCATGGCTTTCAGAATATTCCAAGACATGCGTGGGGTGCAAGCCACATATCGAATCACTGCCGCAACTTCAACCACACTGAGTCAAGACCTCAGTGCCACTGCTGACACCATTTATGTCACCGATGCTTCTGTGTTAACTGAGCCTAATCTTGAACTAGGTGTGTTTGGTGTAATTACCATTGACGGCGAACGTATCATGTATCGCTACAGAAATACAGCTCTTAACACAATTAGTAGTCTCTTGCGTGGTACTGCAGGAACCGCATCTGCAAGTCATAGTACTAGCGCAGATGTCTACGATACCGGACGAGGTAATTTACTAGATCAAAGATATCAAGATTACGTAGTGACCAACTCTTCAGATGGAACATTAAGCGGGACCTTCCCGTTAGGAGACGGAACAACTAGCGTATTTTCTGCCCCATTAATTGACGTAGCTGATTTTGAAGACAGTTCAACAGAAAACTTGTCTATTGAAGTATACGTAGGTGGGCGCCGTCAGTACAAGTACAGCGATACCACAGCCACCAGCCAATACCGCTGGTTCCTGAGCCTATTTGACCCAGTTACTATTGAATTTGTAGTAGATGGCGCTGTGTATCCTGAGTTGCGAGCCCCGGCAGAAGGTAGCGAAGTTACTATTTTGGTTCGCCAGGGCGTGACTTGGTATCAACAAGGGGCAACAACTGCCAGCAATGGCGTGGCCTTGCAAGATACTGACACTCTGGCCGCAAGGTTCTTGCGCGGTGAATAAAGTAGGCTAAATAAGTGATCATGTCAAACACACAACAAAAACAACCAGTTGAGGCCAAATCGCAGGAAAAACCCAGACGGCCCAACGAAACCGGATCTATATCTGTCCAAGCGCACATGAGAATTTTTGATCCTAAAACACAAAAAACCTACGTGGAGGGTCGTGCATGATTTCGGCAGGATTGGCAAAAATTACTGGTCATGTAAAAATACATGATCCCAAAAGCGGCGAGATTTTCTACAACGATCACAACGCTATTCACTATGAAAACATATCTATTGCTATGGCCCAAACGCTCAGCGATAGAAACATTGGCTATATCTATCAAATGGCATTTGGCAACGGCGGTAGCTCAGTAGACCCAACTGGGGTGATCACATACTTGCCCCCAAATACCACTGGTCAAAATGCTGATCTTTACAATCAAACCTATCAAAAAGTAGTCAACGACAATTCAGCGGCTGACACTGACCCAGTCAATAACAAAATGACAGTGTTGCACACATCGGGCAACGTGTATACAGATATTTTGGTGCAGTGTTTGTTAGATTACGGTGAGCCAGCTCAACAGCAGGCTTTTGACAATTCAACCAATTTTAATGGTGAATTTGTGTTTGACGAACTGGGACTCAAGGTCTGGAACGGTGCAGTGGATAACTTGCGCCTGATAACTCATGTTATTTTCCACCCTGTGCAAAAGAGCTTGAATCGTCAAATTCAAATTGATTACACTGTGAGAATTCAGACATTGAGCAATATCAATGCTGTATAAATATTGAACTAGGAAACAGACATGGCATATACAATCAATCTTACTGACGGCAGCGTGTTTGCCACAGTCAACGACGGCACAGTAAACACTGCAAGTAGCATGACTCTTGTGGGTAAAAACTACGCAGGGTACGGGGAGTTTTTGGATGAAAACTTTATACACTTGCTGGAAAACGGCTCAAATACTTCGGCACCAGTAGCACCGCTTACAGGACAACTATGGTGGGATAAAACCAACAACTTGCTCAAAGTTTACAATGGTAGCATATTTAAAACTATCAGTGCCGCCACTGCCAGCGCCACTCAACCGTCTTCAAACGTCACAGGTGACCTTTGGTATGACACCACAAACCAACAGGTCAAAGTATACACTGGCACCAGTTTCATTGTTGTGGGTCCTGCATTTACATCAACAGAAGGCACCGCTGGTGCAATTCCTGAAACAGTAAATGATAACACAGCAACGCCTCACTATGTGACTGGTCTTTATGTGGCGGGTACCAGAGTAGGCCTAGTATCTAAAGATTCAAATTTTACTGCGGCAGCACCAACATCAACGTTGTTCCCCACAGTGTTCAAAGGCATTACCATGAGCAATTCAGCAGACACAGTGTTTGCTGGTAATGTTAGAAATGGTGGCAACGTGGTAATCACAGCAGCTGGTGCAACCACTGCTATTGTACAGTCTACAGGTGTACTAATTACAGGATTCAACTCAGTAACAGGCAACGTGATTGGTGGAAACATTACCACAGCAGGCTTAGTCACTGCGTCAGGCAACGTCACAGGTGCCAACGTGGTCACAACAGGCTTGGTCACTGTTACAGGCAACGTGATTGGCGGCAACGTTACCACAGCAGGCAATGTGACTGCGGTAGGTCTTGTGAGTGCAGGTGGCAACGTCACTGGCGCCAACATTACCACAGCAGGTGTAGTCACTGCTACAGGCAACATCACAGGTGGAAACATCATAACCACAGCCTTGATGCAGGCCGCCAACGTGTCAGCCACTGCCAACGTGCAAGCTGGAAATTTAAGAACAACTGGACTGGTATCAGCCACAGGCAACGTTACATCAGCAGCCAACGTGGCAGGAACATATTTCATTGGTAACGGTTCACAACTCACAGGCTTGAGCTTGGGTGTGTCGGTTACCAAGTTTGAAAACGGCACATCCAAAGGTGAAGTAAATGCACCCAATGGTAACATTGCGTTCACTGTGGCCGGAACAGCCAACGTGGTGGTGATTGACACCACAACAGTTTATGCCAACGTGGTCAGTGTTCAAAGCATTGCCAAAACAGGATCAAACGGCGTGGGCAACATTGGTTCCAGCGGCAGCTACTTCAATCAAGTGTTTGCCACTGCTACCACAGCCTTGTATGCTGACGTTGCAGAACGCTTTGAAGCTGATGCTTTGCTTGAGCCTGGTACAGTGGTTGAACTAGGTGGACTTAAAGAAATTACAAAAGCCAACCATGATCTAAGCGAAAATGTGTTTGGTGTGATAAGTACAAGACCAGCTTATACCATGAATGGTGGCGCTGGTGAAGATGACACTCACCCTCGAGTGGCCATGACAGGGCGTGTGCCAGTCAAGGTCACAGGTTACGTGAAAAAAGGCGATCGCTTGGTGTCAGCAGGATCAGGACAGGCTCGTGCCGCACAACCTGGAGAAGCTACTGCATTCAATGTAATTGGACGCAGCTTGGTTGACAAACCCACTCCGGAATCAGGTACAATTGAAGCTATAGTGACCATAAACAACTAAGCAGGAAAAAAACACAATGACTTATTCATCAGGTGGATTGATTCAAGCCACAGACTACAACGGTTTTGTTAGCACCAATGCCTCCAACATAAATGACGTTTGGAGTACTGGCGCAAGTGACAAAGGGTATGGACAGAGCGCCGTCTCCACAGTCAGCGCCGCTGGCACTATCACAGCCACACAATGGGCCAGTTTGGTCAATACCTTGAGTAGCCTGGGCAGCCAAACTGGTACCACTCTCACTGCAAGATCAGCGCCCACAGCAGGTACTTTGATTTCAGTATTGGCCGCGGTCAACACTGATATTACCAATGTTACTACCAATCGTAACAACGCCGTAGCAGTGGGATCACAATACACAGGCTGGACCGGAACCAATTCCAAGACCGCGGCCACATCAGGCGCTACTTGGAGCATTGTCTTTACCAACACAGTGACATTTGCCAGTGCAGATGCTGCACGTTATTTTTTCAACGGTGGCGGACTAATCAAACTAGATGTGAGCAAAACAGCCACTGGTGCCCTGGGAGATCCTGAGTGGAACGACTTGGCCGGTACACTGTGCGGAGACATCTATATTTCTGGAGCAGGCACTGCACACACCATTGCGGCTGTATCCTACACAGGTGTAACCAAAGTTGGCGGAACAGGCACACCTGTAACACTACAAAACAGTCTGGGATGGTACAACCTGACCACTAGTGATCAGATCATCTACAAACAATTTGCAGACACAGCACCCTACACCACCAACTTTATCCAACACCAGGCCAAAACAGCCGGTTCGGGGACTCAGTTAGTTATCACTACCACTTGGTCTGCCAGTGACGGTGATCCAATTTCCGGCGGTACAGCACCTACTGGTGCAACTCCGGGCACAGCACCTTGTACTATCTGCACTTATTTTCCCCCAAGCACAACTTACCTAACTTCAGCAAGTTGGGGCACACCAACTGTAGCAGCCACAACTGTTTAACCAAAAGGGGCTGTTGCCCCTTTACTTTTGTCTAAAATTCCCGTATAATAAAGCATGGATACAGATGCCTTGATTGCTCATGCACGAGCACGTTTTGATCACGTTGCCGCAAAACGTGTGCTTAAAGAAAAATACCAAGCCCGTATGTTGTTTGCCCATGCCGGTGGCATGTGGCGGGCTGGCCCTGAACTACTGGCAATACTTCAATCTGTGCCAGTTGAAGACGGCATTGTGATCCTGGACTTGTACGAGAATCCGATAAAAATTAACCCATTGGAACTACAACATCTTACACACAATCGCTGGCAAGAACAAATGAATGCCTGGCTGGTAGAACATGATCAGTTGAGCAAGAAACGATGACACGTGGCGCACTGATATTTGCTTTTAACAATGAACAAACAGACTACTTGGAAATGGCTGCTTGGTCAGCTGAAAATATTCGTAGACACCTCAACATTCCAGTGGCCGTTGTCACAGACCGACCAGACGCAGACTCGGATAGAAGATTTGATCAAGTCATTAGAGCCGTACCTGCAACCGGCGGAACACGTTGGTTTGAGGACTATGAAGCGACTGTGTCTTGGCACAACGCAGGTAGAACTGATGCCTATAATCTTAGTCCGTGGGATCACACGCTTGTACTCGACGCCGACTATGTAGTAGCAGACAGTGATCTAAATCAATTATGGGACCAAGCAGATTTCATGTGCCATAGATTGGCATTTGATATGGCAGGTGGCGAAGGATACTTGGACGAGTTAAACTGTTTTGGTCAACATCGATTGCCCATGTGGTGGGCCACAGTAATGATGTTTAGACGGTCAAACACAGCACAATACATATTTGATTGTATGAACATGGTGCGGGACAATTGGCAACACTACAGAGACTTGTACGGGATTCAAAAAGTAACTTATCGCAATGACTTTGCGCTGAGTATTGCAATAGGCATTGTGTCAGGGCACACATTCAAAGTAGAAGAAATACCTTGGCCCTTGGCCAGTGTCCTGCCCAGCACAAAGTTAGAAAAATTAGATCAAGATCATTACAGATTAGAATACAAAACTGCCAATCGCAAACCTTACCAAATGACATTTGGTAGTTATAGTTTTCATGCCATGGGCAAACGATACTTAGGAGACATAGTTGAAACCGATCGCAGAGCAAGGCTACTTGATAGTAGCACACAACACCAAAGAAGTTGACTACGTTGACTGTGCCCGTACCTTGGCCAAAACGATCAAATACTGGCATCCGGATGCACAAATCTGTTTGTTGACCAACGAAGAACTGGGACCTGATGGGTTGTTTAATTATGTACACAAATTTCCGTTCCCGCTGAGTGAAAACCCCTATGCCAATGACTGGCAAGTGTTTCAGGCTACCCCGTTTCGAGAAACAATCAAACTAGAAGCAGACATGATGATTACCAGCGCAATTGACTACTGGTGGACCATGTTACGCAATCGTGATGTGGTAGTAAGCACCGGGTGCAGAGACTGGAAAGACCAACGTGCTGTTGCACGTCACTACAGAAAAGTATTTGACGCAAACAATCTCCCCGACGTGTACAACGCTATCACATATTGGCGTAGATCAGAAACTGCACAAGAGTTCTTTGCCACTGTGCGTAACATATTTGAAAACTGGGACCAGTTCAAAAAGCTACTGAAGTTTCCCGAAGATGTACCGTCAACAGATGTAGTGTATGCCATGGCCGCAAACATCATTGGTCCAGAACTGTGTACCATGCCGTTTGCTGACTATCCAA
>Ga0208974_1000124_pt1 | contig 34065 bp, 51 predicted proteins | sample GreLakmeER15MSRF_FD_187699 | JGI IMG/M metagenome (GOLD analysis project Ga0208974, IMG submission 187699) | Freshwater lentic microbial communities from great Laurentian Lakes, MI, USA - Great Lakes metaG ER15MSRF (SPAdes) | ecosystem: Environmental > Aquatic > Freshwater > Lake | place: Great... | reverse complement strand
CTTTGGCGTAAAAGCAACACTTTTAAGTTTCTAGCTTTTTTTGGCCTGATTTTGTTAATTTTTGTCAATTTGTAAGCCTGTGCGCCCATTTTGGTGCATTGCGTAGCTGTAGTCGTCCTGGGTGTATGCCTTCTCACCTTCCATTGTCCAGTATAGGTAATTACCCTTACGCTCTTGGCCTGTCTTGTGACTGTGATCTGCATGGCATAGGGATTGGAAGATGTTATGTAGGAAAGCGTGCTTGCCTATGTGCTTCCAAGGGAATACGTGATCTACGTGCTGTGCAGCCTCTACACGCCCTCTAGATAGGCAGGCTTGGCATAAGGGTTGAATGGATAGCTGGCGGCGTCTGATGCTGCGCCAGGCTGGTGTTTGATAGATGCTGTCAGTCTGTCTAGCGTCTAGATTGTCTTTGCCGCCGTGCTTAGTGCAAAAGCTGTTTAGCTTGCTTCTTGGTTCCTTGCAACCTAGTTCACCGCATTTAAGGTTGCTCGGGTATGTCGGCATTATTTGTTAGGCATAGGACAAGCCAAGAGGGTGATACTCCACCACTCTTCAGCCATCTTATTCGGACTACTGCACCCATAAGGGCTAGGTTCTATTTCCAGAGCGCCAATTCTCCGCTGGCTAAACGTCCAAGTCACCCAATTTGCTCTGTTCCTGTGATACCCCTAGCAAGTTCACGCGCTGGCTTGTCAGTTAGGCGCATCTCTTTTCTCGATAGCCACCGGGACATGGGTGCATTGTTTTGCCATCAGCAATCGGTACTGGAACGCAAAAAGCCACTTTCTACTGCGTTCTGATGTTGCACCACCAGTTCCCTTGTGGGGATAACGCATGAGAAAGTGGCCTCATGAATGTCGTGTGGTGCAACACTTGACGGGATTATTGTATCAGTTTTACATACCAAATTAAATATTTCGTACCGTTCGCAACTTTTGCAGTGCCAAGCCTCACGGTTTCTTGTCAAATTGTGTTGCGTTATGTCTCCACCGCATTGGCAAATTCTCAATTTAGCGCCTTTATTGTCTTTTCGTGGGCTGCTTGCCACATGGTTTGTCGTTCCTGTTTGCTCAACTTTGTACCCTGATCAACTTCCCAATGGCACGTTTGGCACAGTGCCGCCACTAGGTTGTCGTCTGCCTTTATTCCCCGGCCCTTGCCGCCGCCCCAATTTGTATGTGCTGCTTGCACCATTTCACCGCTGCCGCAATGCTGACAGTTTAGCAGCGCAACCCGTTTAAGCAATGCTTTGTCTCTCACGTATTGGTGTTTAGGATACATCAATGCCTTTGTTTGCTGCCCAGGCGTACAAAAACTCAATAAATTCGCTGCTCTCGCCGGTGGTGAATTTGTGGCTTTGCAGGCCAAGCTGAACGATTCTTTCACCATCCAGGCTCGGGCATACTTTGCCGATCTTCCTGTCGGTGTCATGCGCCCACTGATCAACTAGCAATCGTTTCCAATCGTCCGCTGTCCAGGTGCTGCCTGCTGCCGCCATCTGCTTGCTGATTTTGCCGATCAGACTGTGAAACATAGCGTTCTGCTCGGTGCTGCGCCTGCTTTGCTTGATCTCAATTGTCATCTTGTGGCCTGCCATCAGCATTGATTTCAGCGTGGGCCAGATCACGGTCATCATTTCCCGGTGGGCTTGGACAGGTTCCCAAACTGCTATTTTCATTGTTTAATCTCCACAAAAGCAGGCAATTGATTCGTCATTTGGATTAAAGAAATCGGTTTGATCTTTACTAAATTGCAGCATTGATGCATAACTAGGGCGATCTGAACGAAACACCGCACCGCTTGGCTTGGACGCCAACGCCAACGCCAACGCCTCCATTTTTGCCCACCATATAGCACGTTCTGGCTTTTCCGCAATTAGGGATAACACTTGTGACCCGCCTTTAAGAAAGCATAGGTCACAGTTGCCGTGCATCGTCACGCCATTGTTGTTTGGTAGGCCCAAGTCAAATGGCTGGCTACGCCAAAATTCGCCAACGTCTTCTTTGGTGATGCCAGCTTGTCCAAGCGGGGCGCACTTTTCTTCATGCTTGCCGTAGTCTTGATTTCCAATCTTTGCGAGTCGGCGCGGTTCGTCGGCGCGGATGCCAAGCATTGAATCCCACTCTGTCCAGCCTATTGTTTTAAGGTAACGATGGATAGCCCGAACTTTTAACTCCACTGTGCAGAACCGCGCTACCGGATTGGGCAGGTAGTTGCGCTTGCGGATCAGCGCTTCGAACGGCTCACCGTTGCGGCTGGCCGTATCAAAGTCCACTAGGCGCCACCGGTCAGCGACTTTCTCGGCACCTTGGTACTCCAGCCAGGTGATGGGCACATTCCACTGTTCTGAGCAGTCTTGTACGAATCTCAAGGTTGCCTCATCTTCCTTGCCAGTGTTGGCAAAACAAACAACGGCTTGGCATGGAAGTTGCCCCCCCCGCTTTGTAAAACACGCCAAAGCATATAGGCGCTTGTCCTGCCACCGCTGAAGGAAATGCAGGTTGGACTATCAATTTTAAATGGGTTTGACATTCTTTTCCATTTGTGGTTTTCTGGAAATGCTTTGAAATGCTGGCTGTTGCGGCTCTTTATACCCACAACTCAAACCGTGTTTATTTGCTTCGTGCAATCCGGAATATGCCCAATTACAAAGCGTGCAAACATAATATGGTGAATTACCAAGCGCATCTAGTTTACGTTCAATCATTCTGTTTCCTTTATTAAAATATCTACGCCAGCATTTATTGCATAGCGTTTTGTTGCTTGAATACTGATTACTTGCACATCGTCATCGTAAACAATTTCATTCATCCCGTCCATCATGGCTTTTATGATGTTGTCCAAGTCTGGTTTCTTACATGGCCTCTCTAAGCCACTTAAACAGGCCTCAGTGCGTTTTTTAGAGTAGGACTGTGGCACTGGTAGCCTGACGTAAATAAAAGCCTCTAGCGCCGTTTTTAGCGGTTCACTGCTGCCCATTGCTTGCAAAGCGTAAAACCTGATTTGATCTTCGTAGCTGGCGGTGGCTGCATCGGTGTAGGTTTTAACAAAATTACCTCGTCTTGCAAACCTCGGTCTGCCTTTCCCTCGGGGTTGGCCTGGCACTTCAAAACAGATTTGCATCATTTCATTGCCTTAATTTTTGTGTGAATCATCGCTGTGATGCCTGGAAAATCCTGTTCCAGTTCGACAAACCGTTGCACCAGGTAATCTCGCCTGCCCTGTTTCTGCGCCTGGTCTCCACCAGCTAACGCCATCTGTGCATACGTCTGCGTCAATGTCTCCAACCAGTTCAAGTGCTTGGGTAATGTCGGCGTAGGTGTGGTTGTGTCCATCACGCACTTGATCTAGCAATTTGTGGGCTTCAAAATAATTCACCAAGGCTCCTTGTTGTACCAAGTGCTAACCGGCGGCACGCCTGGGCTGTCTTTGTCTGCGAGATATTGCCCATACGTTTTCGTATTTCCGTACTTTGGCTGCTGCCATTGATGATGTGAGCACTTTGGCATCTGCCCATCAATCCTCACGCTCCAGCGGCTGCTGCACCCATCTACGCTGCAAAGCAGATCAGATTTGCCCTCGGGAATTTCCTCTTTTTTAAAGTTAGTGAGCGCCATGATATTTTCCTTCCACTATTTTTGCAAAGTTGCTGGGCTTAAGAATCCACTCCAAATCGGCGGTAAAGGCTCGCCCGTCTTTGTTGTTCACCTTGCCGACTAAAAACTTAGATTGGCTGATATGCCGGAAAAATTGAGCCCACCACGCCAAAACATCTTTGCCGTCAATCGGCTTGGCCTGCGCTAGTTCTGTAGCCACCTCCCGCCAGCGTTGTCTCAAATAGCCTTGTCTAGCAGCGTTCCAGACTTCTACTTTTCGCAGTGTTGGTAGGTGTAAATGATAAAGGTCTTTGACTCCCTGATGGTCACAATCAGGAATTTTTACCTCGGGGCCACCGTCAGGTGGACATATATTGGTATTTACTGAAAAAGAAGAAGAAGAAGAAGAAGAAGGGGTTGATTTTTGTTTAACCTCGTTTTCAACCTTATGGTTATCCTCAAGGTTAACCTTCAACGCTGGATTACCACCCAACTTTCCACCCGCCGCACGGATTTCTCTTAGGCTTTCGTCTCTGACCATTCGCTTAGAAAAAATAGTTCCGTCAGGCAATGAGTCAAAGACGCCAGACTGTCCCAACTCATCCAACCAGCCCTTGACGTCTTGTAAGGCCGCACCTGCCATGCTTGCAAGGTTTGTCGGAAGGATAACCTTGTTGCCAACCTTCAAGTGTCCGTATGGATTACCTTCGTGCATATAGCAGATCATGTCAATCCACAATCCTCTGGCGCCCATTGAACAAGATCGCAAGGCAGTGTCTCGCAGCCAGTCGGCTGGGTAAAACTGAAACGATGGTCGCTTCATGTCTCGCCCCATTCTTTTAAACCACAAACCTTAAGAACAAGGAATCTTTGGTCAACATGCATGCCTGCAAGCCTGGTGGCCTCACGCATCGCATCTTCAAAACAGTTGTGATAACAAGTAAATTTAAAAGACTTTGTCGATTTTGATTGCCGCATAACGACAAACTTCGATGCAATGTTTTCTAAAGGAATGTCGCCAATGAGTTTTGGCTTTTTAAGCGTTAGTGTTGCCACTGTTTAACCTTACTGATGTAGGTTGCCGATACTTGAACACTGATGGCAGGACGGTATCAGAATCGTCTTTTCGGGAGCTACCCTAGCCGTGTGAATTGAATTTTACAGCACAAACCAACCTGGTCGCAAGACTTTCAGCTGCCAGATGCGCTTCTCGGGGATCGTCTTCCAGTGACTGATCGCCGCCCTGGTCACACCCAGCAGCCGGGCCAGCTCAGTCTTGCTGCCAGCCTTGGCAATGATGGTGGTTAGGTTAGGTTGCATCGCGGCATTGTATAGCATCCTAAACAACAGAACATAGGGAAAGTACCTAGAAAAAAAATAAAAATAGTTGAAAAAAAGTCAAAAAAAGGCTTTACAAGTGTTTATCTGGCTATACAATAGCGTCAATCCCCAACACAACGTAGGGGTCTTTTTAGGAAAATTTATGAAATACAAACTCAATGTTTCCCGTGACGTAGACACTGACGATGGCGTTTACATCTTGAATCTGCCTGATGGGTTTCGCCTTGATGAACAGGACTTGTGCCACACGATGGGGTTTGACTCAATGAAAGAATTGAGGCACTACGCCAAACACAGCGTAATTCCATGCAATTGCGATGGGTGTGTTCGTTCAGCCTAAACCAAACGGGGCTTCGGCCCCAGAAAGAACATCATGAACAAAACTCCCGTTTGGACAACTGGCTACAAGCCAACCAAGGAAGACCTCAAGGGTCTGTGCAACCACCGCTTTGAGACTGCTGGCGGCTTAGTGCTGGACTGCTACTTGGCTTTTGAAAAAGAAGAACGCGCCACCTTTGATGACCCTGGATGCGCTGCTGCCGTTGAGTTGATCTGGGCCTTGGTGGAAGGCGTGGATATCAGCGAGGTGCTTGGCGATCTGGCTGAAACGATTGAGGAAGAGGCACTGAGCGATCTGGAAGACCAGATTGAAGACGCTGCACTTGAGCGGGGTAAGGAATGAACTGGCTGGCGGCTGGGCTGGTGGCCTTGGTAATGTCAGCAGCTTACTTGCTTGACGGCCCATCTGAGCATGAGGCACAGGTGGATACAACAGAGGAAAAAATCCAGAGGATGTGTGGCGAGAACGCAGGCTGGAAAATGCTAGACGATAAATCAATACAGTGCTTTACGCATCGTGGGCACAAAACTAAAAAGGTGACGCTATGAAAATTGACGCAACAATTGAAGAAATCAACAAGATTGCCAATCGTGCATATGCCGGGGCTAACCCTGCTGACAGGCTGGCGTTTGAGAATGGAATGTTAATAAGCGCATTGCGGGAAATGTCCTGTTTGCTAGACAACGCTACTGATCGTTGCAAACAGTTGGAAATTGAAATTATGCATAAGGACAACACATGACAAGCATATTGATTCACAGGGTTAAAACTTTGATAATAAAAGAGCCATCTAGTTTAGACGGCGCTGTTGCAGTGTTTTGGACACGCAAAATATTTGTGACTGACACAGACGGCCATAAAACAGAGATTACTTTGTTTGCTGAAAACGAAGAATCCTTAGAAATAAAGGAATCGACATGAACAATTTACAAGATTTGAGGAAACCATTTCCAGATCATCAAATTAGCTACCTGCCCAAAGGCGGTGCAAAATTAGCATACGTAGGCCATGCGGCTTTGACTGATCGCTTGCTGGACGTTGACCCTGGCTGGACATGGGAGCCGCTGGCAATGAGTCCCCACGGCTTGCCCGTCATGGACGATCTAGGCGGTATGTGGATACGGCTTACAGTGTGCGGTGTAACCAGGCTCGGATATGGGCACGCTGGCAACAAACAGGGCGGTGACGCTATCAAAGAAATCATTGGTGATGCCCTGCGAAATGCTGCTATGCGATTTGGCGCTGCACTTGAGTTGTGGCACAAGGGCGATTTGCATCTGGATGCGCCGGTTGATGCGCTTGCAGAATCAACTTTGCAATTTTGGCTTGATGATTTTAAGGTTTGCGCGACAAATGAAGAATTGCGTAAAAGTTTTACGCTTGCTTTGGCAGCGGTTACTAATGACGTTGACAAAACAATATTGATTGAAGCAAAAGACAAACGCAAAAAGGAATTGTGATGCAACAAGGCACAGACGAATGGTTTGCTGCTCGTCTTGGCAAAGTGACGGCAAGCAGGGCGGCAGATGTGATGACAAAAAAAGGCAGCGCAGCCAGGGCTAATCTGTCTGCCCAATTGGTACTGGAGCGCCTGACAAACACCAAGGGCGAGTCGTTTAGCAGCGCAGCTATGCAATGGGGCGTAGACCAAGAGCCGTTCGCCAGGGCAGCGTATGAGGCCCACAGCGGCGTTTGGGTTGACACTGTAGGCTTTGTGCAGCATCCCACAATTGAACTTGCTGGGGCTAGTCCTGATGGCTTGGTGGGGCATGATGGGCTGGTTGAAATTAAATGTCCCAATACTGCCGCCATGATTGACACGCTGTTGACGGGCAAAGTGCCTAGCAATTACAGTACGCAAATGCAGATGCAAATGGCTTGTACTGGAAGGGCCTGGTGCGACTATGCTGTGTTTGATTCTCGGATGCCCGTCAAAGCGCAGTTGTTTGTCAAGCGAGTGCAGCGTGATCAAAAATACATTGATGATTTGAACAAAGAAATCATTGCGTTTTTGGCAGAGGTAGAAATCAGTTATCAATTTTTAATTAACTATATTGAAAGCAAATAATGTCATCAATCATAAAAGAACTTAGCACAATCGTTGGCACATACACAAATGCCAAAGGCGAGAAAAAGAATCGCTATCAACGGGTTGGCAGCATTATCCAGACTCAGCGGGGCGAGATGGTAAAAATTGACGTTATCCCGTTGAAGGAGGGCGGCTGGGACGGCTGGGCATTTATTAATGATCCAAAGCCAAAAGAATATCAAGGCTTGCCTAGGGAAAATGAAGACGACATATCATTTTGAGGAATAATTATGTACGCACGACACACCGATCCAGATACTAGCCACATAGCAATTCGTGATCCGTCTGCTATGGAGGCCGAGGTACTTAAAGTTATTCGCCGATATAAAAATGGGTGCATTGCTGAACAGCTTGAGCAGGCTTTGCCGCACATCCGAATTAACAGCATTACGCCCAGGCCAGCAGCATTAATCCGCAAAGGATTGGTAATGGACACTGGTGAGCGCAGGCAAACATCAAACGGCTCTTGGCAAAGAGTGCTGGTGGCGCTATGAATGATGATAGCGATTATGAATTAATTATGTGGGCATATTTAATTGCTCACATAATTGTGATACTGCTTGCATTGGTTGGCGTTGCTGGTTTGGCGGGTTATGTCTGGGGGATGCTATGACTAACTGGCCTTTTCCTACTCAATTGCCGCCAGCAAAGCCTAGCAAACCAATTCCAATAAACCCAGAAAATTATGAGGACGCACCGTTTTAAAATATGACTATTACAGTATTGTCTAAACGCATACGTGACGCTTTGGCGCAATCACCTGACGGGCTTACCCCCCGTGAAATTGCAACGATGCTGGATGTTGACGTATCACAAATAAGTCGATCTTTGACTTTGATGCCTGATGCTTACATTGATCGCTGGGTTGTTTGGAAAAACAAATACACACCCGTACATTGTTTGGCGTTTATTCCTGATGATTGTCCGCATCCATGACTCTGACATTTAACACATGGGCCAGAGCCACACTGGACAATTTTGCGCTTGAGGCTTACTTGCGGCTTCAACAGCAGCAAGATCAGATTGAGCAATTGCGGTGTAATTTTAAAGATGCAATTGAGGCGTATTGGGCGGTTATGAGAGAAAAAGCGCCCTCTCATCGTTTCTTCGCTTGACTAGTCCCGGCAGAATTTTACCCCCGCCCCTCACAAACTTCAAGAACTCGTCGGCAGCTTCTTGCGTCTCGCCCCGCAGAACCTTCTGACGGAGGGTGCTTCGCTGTACGCCCCCCAAGCCGAGATTAAAACTAAAGCTGACAAGAGCATCGTTTTGACCTTGGGTAAGCACCATAGGAAAAAGTCGGGCGACCCCAGTTTCAAATCGCTGGAGATCAAAACTAAGGGTTCCATCTACTTCGTCTTTTGAAAAAGTACGGTTGTCATTTGGTTCCAGCGGATAAGAGTCTCTTTGATCCAGTGGTAAACGTCCTTGATCTGAATATAAAACATGTCCGACTCCTACAGTCCAAAGCCTTGCTGGGCAGCGATACGGCTTGTACCGCACCCCCTCATGGTGCTTGATCATCTCTTTGCAACGATCAGAAACTTTCAATCTTTTCCACCTTTAAACGCTCGTCCACCAAAATGAAAACTAATAATAGATGCAAAGATGATCTGAGTGTCAGCGTCCCAAAGTTTTGCAATAAGCACATTGAAGTCAATGCCGTGATGCCACGCATAAACAAAACCACCAATTTCAACAAACGCAAACAGGATGAAGAAACCGTAGGTCAGCATGGGCCTGACACCGGAGCGCAGGTTGATCATCCACTGTGATGCACCCTGTCCAATGGCTATGTCGTGTGCGTAGAGTGCAGCACGTTCTGATGCCTCTGCCTCAATCGCTTGGCCCTCTACTTTGATTTCCTCCACCCGCTGCTGCGCTTCAAACCCGGCTTTGCGTAAATCCAACTCACGCTCAATCTGCAACTGGGCCATCGCCATCTCATGCTTCTTGTCGGCCCTGTCTTGGAAAAAGCCAAGCAGCTTGGGCAGACCCCCGGCAAGGAAGCTGATAAGGGTAGAGAGTAGGGTAAGCATAATTAGCCTTTAAGGTCAAAACTCAAATTGGCATGGCGAGGGTACTGCACCACTCGCTCACCCTCGGGGCATTTGTACTTGATCGTTGCCAGCAATGTAGCTGTGCCGGGCGCAATCTTTTCTTTTTTCACCATCGTAAGCTGGTATGTAAACGTGTCAATCGTTGGCCCTGCTGGGCCGCTGAACTTGCTTGCGGTGGTGGTCGCCTCATGCACCATGCCAGCGGCATCCCTAATGCTTGGGGTAAAACTCTCTACTGAGCAGTCATCACGCTTTTTGATCCGAGCTACTGTCACATTGATAGGCTGCCCTGCCGCTGCTGTAATCTTAAAATGCTCTGGTGACCACTCAAGGATGGCCCGATCAAACCAACCAACCTTGTCTGCAAGCGTGTACCCGCCGCCAATAGCTGCAATGCTGGCTGCGACTGCTCCAATGGCTTTGGTTACGTCAATCATTTCTTGTTCCACATCTCAAATAGAGATTTAATCTTTTCTTCCAAAACAGCTACCCGTAAATCTAACTTTGCCAAAACAATAATCAGCGTGATGATTGCCAGCAGGATGGGCCATGCCTTTGCCAAGATTTCAAAGAAATCCATTACCGCAACGTCATTGACGCCCACACTACGCCGCCCATAGCCATTATCATTACGCCTGCCACTCGCATCAACACGCTTTCAATGCGTTTTAACCGAGCATTAATTTGTGCGTAACGCTCTGCACAAACTGCTTCGTGGCTGTTAAGCCTGGCTTCGGTTTCTGTCATGATTCCACCCATGCAATTGTTGATTCATCCCAGCGGTACATTTTGCCGTCAGTGGGGTATGCAACAGGTGCTATCCATTGGCAAGATTCTTCATCTAATAGCCAACTAGCAAATGGTTTTGGCGCTATAAAGGCATCTCGGGTTGCATCATATGTGTACCCTACGCCTGCGTAATTTTTACGGAATGTAGCGTTGTAGCTCGTTTGTTTCCAATTTGTGTAGCCGCCACTCCAATCGGTTAAAAACGCAATGCCTTTCGCTTCGCTTTCAACGCCGTTGTCTAACAGTTCGTTGTTGTGTACACAATGCACTTCCAGCACTGTGTTTATATTATCAAGTTTTGCAAAATGTGCCATGATATTTTTAAAAAGTAATTGTGCCGTTGCCTGTCCACTTGTAGACTCTGTAACCACCGGCTACTGTAATTGTTGGTGAACCGGTTGTTGCTGTTGCTGCTGCATAAATGTCTGCATAGCGAATAATTACAATGCCACTACCACCTGCTCCACCATTTACGGTGCCACTGTCGCCGCCACCGCCGCCGCCGCCGCCAGTATTTGCAGTTCCAGCAGTTCCCGGCCCAGCGCTATATGCACCACCATCCCCGCCGCCGCCGGTGCCTCCAGCACCTAAACCGGCACCACCACCACCACCAGCATAGTATATTGATGTACCGGAAATAGCAGATGCTAGTCCAACACCTCCGGCTCCTCCTACTGATGTAGAGTTTGACGCAACACTAGAGCCAACAGCACCGGCACCACCACCACCACCACCTGCATTTGCACCTTGCCCCCCATTATTGCCTTGCCCAGCAGTTCCTGTACCAAAGCCGGTAAATGTTCTTGGGCTTCCAGGTGCACCAGAGCCGCCTCCGCCTCCACCAGACCCACCGTTTTGACCAGCGCTGGCGCCATAACCACCGCGTCCACCCCCTGCTGAGGTAATGGTTACGGGCACGGCGGCAACCACAGAGGAGCCACCGTTAGTTGAATTTCCACCTGCCGTAGTACCAGCATTACCACCAGCACCAACCGTAACTGTAATTTGATTATTTGCAGCAACTGCAAAGCCAGATGCGGTTGAATAACCACCAGCACCACCGCCGCCGCCACGATTTGTGTCGCCACCTCCACCACCAGCCACTATCAGGTATTCAACTGTGGGCGTTACGCCACCGCCAAATGATCTTAAATTTTTATAAACCGCTTGAAGTGCGCCGCTCATGTTAATCCACTCCCGCTAATTAACCAAGTTGTGCTAGTCATCTTAATTGCGGTTGCTGAGCCGTATTGAGCCAAACTGCGTGATCCTGTGGTGCCTGTTGAACTTAGATACATGGTATCTGTGGTAATCGCAATAGTTACCACTTGGCTTGTCATATTGATAAAAGTAATTGCTGTGCCTAGTGGGTAGGCAACTGATGCGTTTGCAGGAATGGTAAATGTCCTTGCATTTGCGTCTGTTGAAGGGTGGAAGATTACTTTACCTGAGTCTGCCAGAACTGTTGTGTATGCTGCGCTGTTGCTGTTGATCGGAATGTTTCTAAAGCCTACTTCATCCGTTCCGTCAACAGTGCAAAAACTCAATGTTCCGCTGGCTGGCGTACCCAGCGCAGGCGTTGTTAATGTTGGGCTTGTTAGGGTTTTGTTAGTTAGCGTCTCTGTGCCTGTTGGAGTTACATAATCTGTTCCCGCTACTGCCGCCGATATTGCCGTTGCATTGCCTTTTAAAACACCTGTGATAGATGTAGTAAGCGTAATAGCTGGTGTGGTAGTTGCGGTTGCTACTGTTCCTGCAAAGCCATTAGCAGATACAACACTTGCGCTTGTAACTGTACCGCCAGCAGTTGGCGTTGCCCACGTTGGAGCAGATGCGCCTGCCGAGGTTAATACTTGGCCTGCTGTTCCTGCTGCTGTAAACGCTAATTCAGTCGCATTGCCGTAGCCAACCCCGCCAGCCGTGGGCGTGTTGTTGCCGTTAATAATCACTGCCATTTTATTGCTCCAAAAATTAAAGTACTACCCAGCGCTGATTTGGCTGCACTGTTACCGATACGCCAGTGTTTACAGTCATATAGCCCACGCTCATGCCGTTGCTGCCAACCGTAATGGTTCTATTTGCCGAGATTGTGTTTTCATTTTCCACAATTGGCGTTGCGCCGCCGCCAGACACTGTGGCCCAAACACCATCACCACGCCAAAATGTGCTTGAACTTGCAGATGTTCCAGAATTAAGATTAGTTACCGGAAGATTGCCTGTCACGCCTGTAGTTAATGGCAAACCCGTAGCATTGGTAAGCGTGCCAGATGTTGGCGTGCCAAGAATAGGCGTAATTAAAGTCGGTGACGTTGATAAAACATTATCGCCAGTGCCCGTGCTTGTCGTCACTCCCGTGCCGCCGTTTACTACGGGCAATGCAGTGCCAGAGTAAGTTATTGCCAGCGTGCCAGAGGTTGTAATTGGTGAGCCAGAAATGCTAAAAACACTTGGAACTGTTGCTGCAACGCTAGTGACTGTTCCTGATCCGCTTGCAGTTGAATTTACAGTTTGATTAGGCCAAGTGCCTGTAACGGTTACGTTTGTCCCCGCAACAATACTTGGAGTTGTTGTTCCCGTACCTCCATTTGCAACCGCTAATGTTCCTGCTAAAGTAACTGTCCCAGACGTAGTAATTGGCCCACCCGATGTAGTTAAGCCTGTTGTGCCGCCAGAAACATCTACGCTGGTAACTGTGCCAGAACTACTAGCAGTGGAATTAATTGTTTGATTGGGCCACGTGCCTGATACCGTCACATTAGTGCCAGCCACAATGCTAGGAGTCGTTGTACCTGTGCCGCCGTTTGCTACCGGCAAAGTACCTGTCACCCCAGTGCTTAACGGCAACCCGGTTGCGCTGGTTAGCACCGCTACTGAAGGAGTACCAAGGTTAGGAGTTGTCAGCGTTGGGCTGGCCTGCATGACAAATGTGGAACCTGTCCCAGTTTGTGCAGCTACTGCTGTTGCATTGCCTGTTGAGGTTATTGGGCCAGTAAGATTTGCATTAGTCGTAACCGTGGCAGCATTGCCAGAAATGTTAATGCCAGCCGTTCCTGCTGCAATATTAGCTGCTGTTAGGTTGGTTAAATTTGCGCCGCTAATAGCTGGAATAGCTACCAAAGTTGTTGCATTGCCAATTGAGGTTACATCCCCTGTTAAATTTGCGTTGGTTACTACTGTTGCAATTTGACTTCCATTTCCAGGGCCAGCAATTACCCCGCCAGTTAGCTGTGTAATTCCTGTGTCTACATCGGGCGGCGTAGCCCAAATACCATCACCACGCCAAAATGTGCTTGCAGTTGCAGATGTTCCTGAGTTGAGATTAGTTACCGGCAAATTTCCTGTCACGCCTGTAGATAACGGCAACCCCGTGGCGTTGGTTAGCGTGCCACTAGCCGGTGTGCCAAGTGCGCCGCCAGGGGCTAGATAGTCTGTGCCTGCGGTTGCTGCGCTGATTGCTGTGCCGTTGCCTTTTAGCACGCCTGTCACGCTGGTTGACAAAGTGATTGCAGGCGTTGATGTTGCAGTAGCAACAGTGCCAGCTAATCCATTTGCCGACACTACCGAAACAGATGTGACTGTGCCGCCTCCAGCAGAGCCACTTGCAGCCGCTGTAAGCCGTCCTTGGGCATCAACAGTAATGTTAGCTGCGGTATAGCTTCCTGCGGTAACAGCAGTGTTTGCAAGGGCTACAGTGCCGGTTGTGGTAATTGGCCCACCTGTCAAACCAGTGCCGGTTGCCACACTAGTGACTGTGCCGCTGCCGCTTGCTGTTGAGTTAATGGTTTGATTGGGCCAAGCACCGCTTACTGTCACGTTTGTACCTGCGACGATTGCAGGCGTTGCGGTGCCAGAGCCGCCGTTTGCTACCGGCAATATGCCAGTGACTGCTGTCGTTAAAGGCAGGCCGGTTGCGTTTGTTAATACCCCAGATGCCGGTGTGCCAAGTGCCGGGGTTATCAAAGTCGGTGATGTATTAAGGACAACTGAGCCTGTGCCGGTACTGGTAGCCACGCCTGTGCCGCCTTGCGCTACCGCAATTTGTCCCGAGATCATTGCTGTTGTGACAACACCAGTAGAGCCTGTGCCAACAATATTTCCAGACGTTGCAGGCAAATTAAGCGTTACGGTTGTTGCGGTAGAGGGGCCGACTAAATCGGCAACGCCCCCGAGCGCAGATTCAAATGTAATTTTTCCCATGATTTTTTACGGGCCAATAATTAGTTGAGAAACCGTTAACGCACCTGTAGACGGGTTGTATTTTAATTTTGTAGAGGATGCGTAGCCGGTTGTCAAATTACCACTTGTCGCATCAGCAAATAATGGATAACGCACTGCATTAGTTGTGGTGTCGTTTGAGATTGTGGCGTATTGCGTGCTAGTAAATCCTGACGGGTTGGTTGCTGCGTAAGCGCCAAGCGCAGTAAGAGCCGTTGCCGCTGATGTTGCTCCTGTACCACCATTTGCGATTGGCAAAGCCGTGCCCGAATAGCTAATTGCAATCGTTCCTGACGTGGTGATTGGCGAGCCAGCAACCGATAAAAAAGATGGTACTGTAGCGGCAACACTTGTAACTGTCCCGCCGCCGCCACCGCTTGATGCTGCTGTGATTCGGCCTTGGGCATCTACCGTCAAATTTGTTGATGTGTAGGTGCCAGCAGTAACTGCTGTGTTTGCCAAAGCAACCGTGCCCGATGTGGTTATCGGGCCTCCTGTCAAACCTGTGCCCGTGGCGACAGATGTAACAGTGCCCAAGCCGCCAGCCGTTACCCAATTTGTGTCGTAATCTACTGAACTTAATTTGGCAAGCACCTGGCCCACCGTACCACCAACAACAACGCCTGCGCCTGTGGCTCCCGTGGCACCCGTGGCACCCGTGGCTCCAGTGGCCCCTGTTGCTCCAGTAGCGCCTGCTGCACCTGTTGGGCCAGCCACGCCTCTGTCAACCGTAACAATTTGAGTCGTTGGCGGTGTGACAACTACGTTGATGTTGTTGCCATCGGCAACGCTAACTGCGATATTAGCCATCAGTTTGTCACTCCATCTGAGCGTACCAAGAACAGCAAGAAAATTATGCTGTCATCAGCAGGCGTTGTACCAGATGCGGGAAAAGCTATTTTTAGTCTGCCGCTGAATCCCACGCAGTTTGCTGCATTTATGTCTAGCTGGGTGTCATTGGATGCCACGCTCCAAGTTGACTCGTCAATTAGCAAAGTAAACGTGCCAGAGGCATTGACACGGTTAGATATCGTTAAAGCAATTGGGCTAGGCGTGGTAACCGTGTAATCGGCAATATCAAACGTCAGCCCATTGCGAGTGTCAATGATGTTTGTGACTGATCGGCGCAAAATTGACGCATCAATTGTGGCCCCTGTCAAATTAACAGCAGTGCCAGCCGTATCGGTAAGCGCAAGATTCCAGTACGTTTGCTGGTTGTAAACCAACTCGCCAGCAATAATGCTGTTGCTAAAGCCGCTGACTTGCGCCAGGGTATTCTTGTGAAAGATGGCCAAGACTGATTCCCCTTCCTCGGGTAGTGACGCTCCCTGCTAACTCGCAGGGCTACGATTCTTGTACTGTAATTCTACCCGCAAAGATAGATGCAAGCAACTTGTTTAACTTCAGTTGACGAAATAAAAGTCACATTTTCTCGTGATTTTGCCACTGTTATGCTTCTAACAATGTCGTCCGGTTGTTTCATACCTTTGCCAGGCATTGAACTTGTTACGATCATATCGCCAATTTGCAAGTTGCCACCTTCTCCGCATACGTTAATTTGTCCTTCTCCCAAGGCATTCATCGTAATAACTTTGTGCGTAAGTGCAAGGGATGCTACTTCTGGTTTTGGATTAACGGTTACTATTTCACGTTCGGTTTCTATGCCCATCTCCATGACTGTCTCAATAGTAATTGTTGGATCATCTTTTAAAGCAGCAGGTAAAAATTCAACATCAAGCAGCCGTGAACTTCCCACCAACATTCCCACAACGCCTTTTTGATTTGGGCTGCTGCTAGTTTCCACAAAACATATTGTGTTGCTAAAATTTTTGCGTGCTGCAACTCCGCAATCTATAACAATGTCGCCTTCAGTTATTGTTGCATCTATAGGTATGAGCGCATCGTGCGCCCCCGTAAATGGCCCATAGTTAACGCCTGCCCCGTCTGCATAAAAATCGTAATTTATTGTGGTGCCTACAATGCCGCTTGTATTTAAATTTCCTGTAGCGCCACCAAAGCATTGCCCCAAGACTGCGTGACTAGCACCCCCATATGATGCATTACCTCGTCCATAAATGCCAACGTTATTGCAAAGGGCATTCATAAATATGCCAGTATAAGCCGCATTGGAATTTGAACTATACATATATCCCGAGCGAATATTTCCACTAAATATATCGCCGATCAGCATACTGCCGTAAGTGTGGATAGCCCAATCATTGACAGTAATTCCAGTGATGTTTAATGCAATTGGAACAGCACCCGAACTTTGTCCTAGTCTTATCACAAAACCATTTGTCGATGTCATTGTATAGGTGTTGGAACTTATTGAACCTGCTGTAATTGTTCCAAGATCGGCGCTAATTGCTGATAGATTGCCAACTTTTAAATTAGACAGGTATGGCGTGTTCCAAATTGTTTGATTAGCAACTGGATAGTAAATGCCATCGCTTTGAAACATTGCCTGCGATGCGCCAGGGGTTTGCACGGCATAAGAAAATGCGGTTGCAGACGTAGGCGAAAAGCTGGTTGTGTTTGGCAAACCCGTCCCAGCAATCGTTACTGCCGAGCCGGTGACTGTTGGATTGCCAGCGTATATAGAGTAGCAGATCACTGCGCTGTTGCCAGTATTTCCTGTAGCGCCTGTGGCACCTGTTGCGCCTGTGCTTCCTGTAGCGCCGTTCTGAGCGATTGCCTGCACGCTAAAGCCGCTGGCCCATGACACAGTTGTCGTTGTCGTCCCGGCAGATGCTGAAATGCTGGTGCTGGCTTGCCAAAGGTAAGTGCTTGCCGTGCCCGGGTTAGCAGGTATTGTTACCGTCCAGCCGTTGCCGCCTGTGTACGATGCGTTAGATGCGGTTGCCCATGTCCACGTTGAGTTACCGCTAGGATTGCCTGGCGTGCTGTTTGCCCACTGGTATAGATACACGATTGCCGTTTGCGTGCCTACAGTACCCGTAGGTGCCCACACTAGCCCAGAACTTGTGCCGCTAATTTGCGATTGCGAAATATCGTTTGCAGCAATAAACCCAAAATAATATGTTCCTGCTGGCAGTATCAAATTTAAAAATGTAAATGTCGTGCTTGGCGTCAATGGTGTTGATGCTGACGAAACAAAAGTATCCAGCAAAGTCCACTGGCTTGCGGTTGGTGATGCAAATGTGGAATAAAACAATGTCAGTCTTGTTGTGCGTCCTATGCTTGGCGTTGTAATTTGGATATCAAATGACGGCACATTGTTTGTTGGGCGTGATGCGCTTACTACTGGTGCGCTAAGTGCCGAAAAGAAACTTGCAGACGACAGATTGCTATTAGGTGCTGGGCTGTATTGAGTGATTGCAACATCGTCATAAACGGCAGCGTTGTATTCTGACAATTCTAAACTTGCGCCAAGATTGCCGTCTGGCAACGATATCTCGCTGACTTTCATTGCCCGAAATAACTTAGCACTCCAGCCGTAGCTAGTGTTTGTAATTGACACCACATCGCCAGCATCTAGTTGTATAGCCGGATATGCTGCGTTGATGGTAACAATTAAATCTTCTCTGGCCTGCTCAAGCACTCGGTTTGCCAGATAACTAACTTGCACAGACTCGTTTATCAAGTCAAAATTGCAAGAAAATTTATTGATCGGCTCGTTGGCATATAGCAAATTAGCAGGGGTTTCTAAATAAACCAAATCCCGTTGATCTCGGTTTACTTTGTTAGGGAATTGCGCTTCAATTTGATTGATTGAATTTGTAATGTCTGTCAGACTGACTTTAATTTCACCAATAATGTTTGTGTCATCAAAAGCGTAGGATGTGCTTTCTGCTTTATTGATGACAATTGACCATTTACCAAAAGTTGCGTTGTAGGCATTCCAAGAATCGCAGGCCAGCATAATGCGATCGATGTTAGCTAAGACATTTTGCCCCGTGTCTAGGACGCCGTTGATGCGATACCTAGCCTGGGTTGCAGGGTTGCCACTGCTATTAGTAAAAGTAATTGTTTGATCTGAGTAGGTGTTAAGTGCCGTGGCTGATGCGCTGTCAATCAAACCTGCCGCCATGCCGCCGCCGTATACATCATTGCCTAAATAATCTGCCCAAACATCGCCAGGTTTTGCAACGCCAGTGCCATTTAGATTTTGCGTGACGTTAAAGGTAATTGGCTGTAGATTTGTTGTGCCAGCATCTTGGCTGTAAATAAGTTTAACAATTGCAAAGGCCAGCCCGTTCATTTGCCGGGTTCCTGTCCAGCGTTCAGCAGATGCAATGTCAGAGCCGCCCATGTAAGTGCTTGGCGCTGTGCCAGTGACGTTTGTGATTACCCCTGCATTGGTAGAAGTGTACAAATTGATAAAAAGAAAACCATTGATTTTTGTATCAACATTGCCAGCACCGTCTGTTAAGCTGACAACTTTGGTTAAATCGCTGCCATCAAAAGCAACCAAACGATCGCCGTAATAAAACTGTGTGCGATCAAAACTAAATTGCCCATTGGGGCTAATGCTGCTGATTGCCAGCACGTAGTACATTGTTTTCTGATCTGTGGTTAAAACAGCATCGACAAATGTGCCGCCCATAAAGGCGCTGCCATAAACAATTGGAATTGAGTTGGTGGTATTGGGTGCTACCTGCTGTCTAACGCCCTGATCTACGGGTTGGTTTGCTGATGGATCATTTGGCGCAAACACCCGACTGACAACATAGCTGACGGCAAAATTAACAGCAAAAGTAGCGGCTGCTGTTGCAAATGCTGCGCTTGCCCCGGCTGCTGTTAATAAACTTGCTCCATACGCAATAATTGTTGCAACCATTACTGCACCCGAAAGAATGTGGCTTGCATTGGAGCATAACCTCGTTTGGTGTAATCAATCCATGAGTTGTTAGCCATCACAGCGGTGACTGCTACATCAATGCGCCCGTCATCAATTAAGTCTGTTGCCAGCCGATCAAATTCTTTCCAAAGCCTGCCGCCCACGGTTCCGTTTCTATGTTCTGGCTTTACCCACCAGGCCAGTTCGTGCAGTTCGTAAACTTCTGGGCACCAGACATTGGTGGTAATAAGTGCCGCAATAAATCCTCGGCACTCGTTGTCAATTAACACAAAGCCACGCCCAGCCATCATTTGCGTCATCAAGTTTGCAACGTGCGCCTCGTCATGCGCTGCCGCCTCTTGCAATGCAGGCACAGGCGTCTGAGTGCTGTAGTCCCGCATCATTTGCAGCAATGCAGGCATATCGTGCTTGTTGGCTTCACGGATCATCCGCTATCCCTCCCGCCTTCGAGGAAAGTTGTTTGGACGTTTGATGTGTTGCTACTGACGGTTGCAGACTGCGGCGGCTTGCCAAAATCAAAATAGGTGGCTGCAATCACTGGGACACGGTTCATGCTAGTGTCTGCTGCATAAATAAAATTCCACGCCTTGGGAGTCGTTTTAATGCCTTGGATTCGGTTCTCTAGTATGGTTCTAAAGCTGGCGCAGGTAATGCCTACAGTGGCAATTCTTGTTCTTAGCTGATCGTTAAAATCTTCAGTAATAGAACAGTTGCTGACAATGCCGGTATATCGTGTAAACCATTGCTGGCTTGGCGTCATAATAATTTGATTATTGCTATCTAAAAATCCACGATAAACAAATATTTCACTGCCTTTAATATTGGCTGCAAGTACTAGCGCAACATTAGTACCGTCTACACCAGTAAGAGAAATTGCTAAGTCTGCGCTGTTGGCTTTGATATTTCTGTCAATTGCGCTAATACTTAACAAGCTGCCCAGGTTGCTAAACGTCATGCCGCTTACAGTAATGGGCGCTGCGGCATTACAAAAATAATAAGTTTGCGTGCTGGTAACTAGCCGAATAAATTCGGCTTGGATAATGGATGGGCTGCTCAATGCAGCCATTGTGGTAGTCATCCGACAATGTCCTCAATAAACACAAAGTCACCGTCCCACTGGACAAATGCGCCCGAGGTCATCGGGTTAAGTGTGTAGGTAGGACATTGTGCCGCCAGCAGATAAAACGTGCAGGCCGAGCCAACTGCGGTTAGGGTGCCTGTCGTGGGCGTGCCAATTACAGGGCGGTGCAAGGTGACGCTGACTGTAGAGCCGCCGCCTCGCAAAACCTCGGCGGTAACTTTGTACGGGTACACGCCAATTTGAAGAAAATCACCCGCCGCAAACACCACAGTACCTGCTGAAACGCTTGGCAGGTTGCCAACTGTGATTGTGGTGGCGTTGGCTGCTGGCACTGCTGCAAGCGTTAGGGCTGCTGCCTGCCCACTTGTTAAGCCGCCTTTATATTCGTCAAACCAACTCAACAAGCTGCTGGCAAAAGTGATTGTCTCGGGCAATTGCCGATCTTTGTTGTCAATCACTTGAATGATGCCACGCACTTGCGGATAGTACAGATACGAATGTGGCCTGACGGTAAATGACCACGGCACAGACGTTAAGTATTCAGCAACCCGCACCTGGCCTGATCTGCTGACTTGCTGGCCGACAGTGCGCCGGTTCTGGACGCTAATGCTTTGGCTGATTTCAAAGATGGTTTGGAAACTCATGTTCTTCCCCTGCCGAGCGATAAGTTTTTGGCTCCGTAGGCGTTTGCTGCCCAGACTGCTTTGCTGCTGCCCAGGATGCGATCTTCAAATGACTTGGTATCAATTGCTTGAATATTATAGTTTGTGATGTTGTTGGTAGAGCCGCCCATCATTGCCATTGAGTGGTTGGGCACGATTGCGCCTGCGCTGCGAGGTACAAACAATTCTGGCCCACGTTCGCCAACCATGTATGCGCCGCCGCTGTCTACCGGGCCACCTTCTGCTCTGTACTCTAATTTTCGAAAGTTTTGTTGCGCTGTATTGCCTCCTGTTACTGTTGACACATATGCTTTTCCCAACATGGAAAACAAATTAGTTGCAGATGCTCGCAGTTGTATTGCCAACATATCTTTAATGACTGATTTTGCGAAATCTCCAAAATTTAATTTGCCTGTGGTTACAAATTCGTCTAAGGCTTTAGTCATGCTGCCCATCATTGAGTCAAATGCTTTGCCGCCAGCTTCAAAACTGGTTTCCATGTCTTTGCCAAACGTGTCCATGCGGAATAGAAAACCTTCCATCATGCCGCCTGATTTTTGATCTTTTAATATTTGCAAACGTTCCTTGGCTAGTGCAATTGTTATTGCTAGGTTTCTGTTTTCTAAATCATTGGCTATTTCTTTTGCGTCCTCAGTTAATTGAGTATTTTTGTAAATACTTAATACTACTTCGTCATGCTTGTATTTGATCTGTAGCAATTCTTTTTCTAAGTCCACGTCTTCTTTTTTCATGTACCTAGATTTTTGATCTATTAGAAATAATTCTTGAGCCATTTCCAAATTAACCAATTGCGCTCTGGATTGATCTGCAATATCTTCTATGGCTTTTAGTCGTTGCCCTCTTCTAATTTCTTCTTTATTAAATATTTCGTTTATTTCATTTGTTTGATCTAAGTTGCGTTGCGCTTCTTCTTCTCTATATTTATCAGCACGCGCTTTTTTATTTGCATAATATTCGGCATCAATTGCCCCTAATTTGTACGTTAACTGCAAAGCATTTGCACCTACAAATTGATTTTCTTCAAGTATATTTTTTTGCTTATTTTCTAAAATTGCTTGCGCTGTTTTGCCTTTGTATTCTTTTTCTATTTTGGATTCTTCGCTAAGAAATGCAAATTGTAATTTACCCTCATCATCGTTATATTTTACAATTGCAGCAAATTCATTTTCTAATCTGAGTTTGTCTAAATCAAATTCTTTTTTAATTGCTTCTTGTTTGTATTTGTATTTCAATGCCGCTATTTTTTCAAGATAATTTTTATCAATGCTTAACAATTTTTCTTTTAATATGTTGGCATTTATTGATTCAAATTTATTTTCTTCTGTAATGTTTTTTTGTTTTATTTCTAATCTTGCTTCTGCATACGCTTTGTTTTGATCTTGCTTTATTTGATTAGCTTCTGCTTCATAACTTTTAATAAGATTATTTGTAACGGCATATTGATTTGCCAATCTTGCTTTTTCTAATTCAAAATTCTTTGCAAAAACTTCTTTTGGAGTTTTTACTTCACGTTGTACATCATCATCTGGCGTGACAATCCGAGGATCTTGGAAACCCGCCCCCATGCGTTGTGCTTTTGTTTCATTGCCTAATAATTGTTGTTGAAATGCATCTAATTCTTCTCTAGCTTGTTTACGTTTTTTGTTATATTCTTTTACGTCTTGAGCAAATTTGTCAAAGCCTTTTGATAATTTCCCTATCATTAAATATAAGGTTAAAGTTTCTAAACTTTTTATTGCGTGTGCAATATCATCCGAAAAACCTTTAGTTATAAATGCCAAGTCTGACATTCCGTGTGCAATTGTTTTAAAAACTGAACCAAAAACAACACCAAAAGCACTGGTTTCTGATGATGCTAATTTCATGTAATCAGCAACAGCTTTTAATTGAGGCCCAATTGAGGTAAGAATTAACAGGGCAATATCTCTGCCGATGCTCCTAAAAGTGTCAAATGCTTCTGCTGCATCTTTGATTGCCTGCTCCTGTTCTAGTGTTGCTCCAGTGCCTTCTTTAAACCCCCTGGCAAGTTCCACCATGTCCACGCCTTTGGCAGATTTACCAAATGCGTCAGCAGCCCGAGCGTTTCGGGTTAGTGGATCTTCCATGTCTGCTATTGCTTGAGTTGTTTTTTGCAACAACTGCTGCGTAGACATACTGCCAATGTCTTGAAGTGATATGCCTAGATCGCTAAAAGTTTTTTGTCCTTCAAATGAGCCTTTTGCCGCTTTGTCTACAAAATCGGTAAAGCTGGCAATCATCTTCCCAGCGTTTTCACCTTTGCCTCCAGAATTTTCCAAAGCATTGGTTAATTTGATAATTGAGTCAATTGCAATGTCATTGGCTGCTGCTACATCTGCAATTTCATCAGCATACGCAACTGCTTTAAAAGTCGCCGCAACAAAAGCAGCAGCTAACACTGCCACAGCATTTTTAGCCATGCCAATTGCTGCTGCGCCAAAGTTATCTAATTTTCTAGATGCGGCATCTATACCAGTAACAAATTCGGCGCTGTTTAGGCCAAGGGCTACACCGAGCCGAGCAATGTTAGCCATAATTAAATTTCTCCGAATTAAAGCCTGGTGCCTGCACCATAAACGCTAACAGGCTGTCATTGGCCTGCGCTGCAAGCTGTTCCTGGCTTGCTGGAGGGTAAAGGTAGTCATGCACTGCGCCGAGCGTGCCTGCAAGCCTGTACGGGGCTGCGTGGGGGGGACGGATGTAGTTGAATACGCCGGTTGTCAATACGGCAAGCTGCGCCAGCAGGCCATGATTGCCAATTACCCCGTCAGCGTACATTGTTTGGATTTGCAGCATGGTGATTTGATCTAAGGCAGCAATTGATTCTGGTGTATGCCCGTTGAAGACCATCGCCGCTGCGACTTGTTCTCTCAACGAGCCAATCAGTTTCCCCGGTTCTCCTTATAGCCTGGGCTGATAACTTCATTGATCTTTTCTACTAGGGCCAACTGAACACTCAAGGGCCATTCCAGTTCAATCTCAGCGTAGGTAATGTCGTCCAGTGTGTTAGCTGGGTTTTCTGGCTGGAGCAGGCGAATCATCTCGGTGATGCGTGCCTCCATCATTGCCTTGTTTGTAGCGGCCTCCCGCATTGAGCGCCCAGACACGACAACATCGTTTTCTGTAAAAACCAATTCTTCGTTTTTTAGCGTTTTAAATTCGTCTAGGGATTTTGTCAAGTCAGCGTAAATTTTGTCAATTGCTGCGCTGTCAGGTTTGATGATGCGGCTGTGCATGGCATCGCTTTCGCTCACCAATGGCACTCGCACTCGGAAGGCATGGCCCCCAAGTTCAAACTTTTTGATGCGGAATTCTGCGCCTGTTCCCAGTGCGCTGGATAATCTTGTCATAGATTTGCTTTCTTGTATTTGTCAATCCGTCTTGCCAATATTTGGGCAAGAGTGTTTACTGTACTCTGCGATTCAGATTCTAACGCAACACGCAAATAAGAATGTTTTGGATTACGTGCGGTTCCAAATTCTTGAGCCATTGCCCTAGCATCGCTTTTTATGCCCAGTTTGGCTAATTTTTTCCCTGATGCGGTTGTCACCAGCGAGATAACGGTGTCAGTGTTGGCGATGTATTTCGATCGTTTGTCTTTGCGATTAGGGCGGCGTGCTTCTACTTGCAAACTACGCTTGAGGCCACCAGTATCCTCTGGTGCTTCTGCAATTGCTTTAGCCAATACTGGCTTCATGGCCTCCCGCACTGCCGGGATTAGGATTTTGCTGTTGGCTTTTTTGTCGCCAATTTCGTCAGCTAATTCTCGAAAGACTGCCTGGACACTGCCAACGCCTTCAAGTTTTATGCTGACGCTCATGTCATCCTCGGATAATATCTTTGTACATTAAGTTGTTAAGTTCTACGACAAATTTTACGATCTGTTCTGGCGTCATTGTGTCGGCATGATTGGCGGCTATTTGATGCACAAGTTGGATGCCTGTCATCTTTTGCTGGGTAAACCCAAACCAATCCTTGCGGGATTCGGCTTGAGTTACCAAAAAATTCAGCAGATCATTCGTGTTCTGTATCTTGTCGGACATTTTTTTCCAAGAGTTTGAGGCAGACATACTCCGCTGAATCTGTGTCTGCCTCTGCCAGCGCCTCGGCAATATCCTCGGCGCTGACTACCTGCTGCCGTGCAAGCGCAGCTAGGTCGCCGTAACTGGCAGTCATTTCTGCCAGCACCGCATCTATTGCTGTCATACCGTGTTGCTCCAGCCGTACTGGTTGCCACGGGGCTGGATCGTAAAGTTAACTTTGGCCTCGGCACCAGGTGCGCTGTCAATTGTCCACTGGCTAACCCTGCCGTTGAAAGCGTAATAGATAGTATTAGTGCCATCGGTTGCAGCAATCACGTAGGTGCGATCTATAGTGCCGTTGTAGGCGTCTGCACGCAAAAGCAGCAACACTGTATCGCTTGGATTCCATGCCGCTGTAATGCTCATGCTAGTCGGTGCTGATTGCACCGGGATTTTGTCGGATTGACGGGAGCCAGCAACCATAAAGGATGCTACGGCATCGTCTTGCCCAAATGCCGGGATTGCTTCAACAGGCACCAAGTTGCCGCTGATTGCCAGTGGCGAAATGCTGCCTAAAACGCTCAAATTCGCAGTAGTAATAGGCGTTGGCGTTGCGCTAGGTTGAGCATACATTGTGGCGGTAAAGCCGGGTAACACTTTTGTCGGGAGAGCCATGATAAGTTCCTTTGTTGGGAGGGTAAAAAATTTATTGTCTTATCAGGTTGGTATATCTAGTGTGCAGTCTAAGATTACTTGTCCAAGTTTCTCGTCGTTGTCGTAGGTGTTGTAAAGCCATTGCACATCGGCCTTGCTGATCTGTATGCCGTAGGTTGCACCGCCAAACAATCCAGAGTAGCCGTGGAGCGATTGTAGTATCTGATTGCTGATTGTAAAACCGTCTTCAATGACTTGGGTAAAAATACTGATTTGAAATACTGGCGTATCAATTCCCTTGACGGATTGCACGCTGCCGGTGTAGACGGGCTGATGAATGTTTCGCAGCATCCAAGTTACAAATTTTGGCTCGGTTGCAAAGTTACGGTTAAAGGTAGCATAAACGGGCACAGGCGTGACAATGGTTGTCAATGCCGCTTGGATGGCCCTGGCATAGGTAACAGGGTTTTGCTGTGCCGTCATGTTGCAGTTACCGGATCATTGCGGTACGCCATTATTAACACGCTCATGCGATCATCTGATTCTTGCACATCATTAATGCGCCAATCTTGCGTCCTGTACGTAATTGAAAACAAATGCTGCGAGTTAGCAATTGTCCGCATATTCGGTGTGTAGTTCAAACGAAACCGCACTAGGTTATCGTACAGCCGATATTTTTCTGAGATTTTTAGATTATTGCCTACCGCCGACACTGTTGCTCGGGTGTCAAACCATTTTGTCGTGGTTGTGGTTTGCTCACCAAAAGCCGTTAGGCTGAAGGTTAGATTATTGATTGCAATGTTTTCAAAACGTGCAATCGCCATTACATTACCAATTCTTTGTACGGGCGCAAAAGTGTATCTACGCCAAACGGAATATTTTTGAGCGATGCCTCAGTGCTGTTGCTGCGCTGGTTGTAAAGGTGCGTAAGCAGCAGCAAACCAGCCTGTTTAATGGCAGGATACGTCTGTAGCGGGTTAGCGGCGGTTGTGTAGTTAACAACAATCGGGTTTGCCATGTCGCTGGTGATCGTCGGCAGGCTAGTCAGGATAACCCGGTTGCCGCTGGCATCGTAGTAGTAAGTTGATGCTGTTAGCAGGGTAAGGGTTGGCGGTGCGCTGTTGTTGTAGTAGCCGACTGAGTTAATTGTTATCCCGGCCTGTGTAGGGTACTGATTCTGGCTGACTGCTGGCAAATCTAGCGCCATCGGTGCGGTGATGGTTCCTTGTGCGCCGTACCAAACCCGGTACGTCATCGCAAATATGGACATTCCCAAATAGTCTTCAATCGCAAACCTTGTCGCCAGTTCCAGGCTACTCAAATAGGCGTCTTGGCTTTCATCGTCAAACAGATTTAGCTGCTGGGTTATTTCTTCCAGCGTTAGCCAGGGCGTCACTACATCCCGGTTTAACTGCTCAATTTTTGAGTAATTAAACGGGTTGCGGGTTGCCCCACCTTGTGCGCCAAGGATTTCGCTGGACATTGTTAAACTCCAACCAGACGCACGCCTGCAAACGGATCACGCACAGTGCTTACCATTCGGCGTTCGGCGTACAGTGTGATAAACCCTGGTGCGCTTTGCTCCATCGCTTGCACAGTCATTTCCTCAACATCTGCAATGGTTACAAACCGGGGCCAATTAGCAAGATACATTGTAAATTTGCCAGCCGCAACGGTTTCCATATTTGGGTTTGCAATTACAGGCCAGCCAAAAATATTAGCTACGGCGCCACCATCATCATCACCAGTTTCTGCCAACAATCGGCTAGCGTTACCGCTGCTTGCCGCTTTAAGCTGACGCAAATCGTGAATCGTGTTTGGATGCATCATCCAAGCGCAGCCGGGCAGATTCCAATATTGTGCGGGAAAACTTTTTGCCAGATTGACTAAATCATCGTATACAAGTGCTGCGCCGTTTTGCGATACCGTCAGCAAAGTGTGGATGCCGTCTGTAATTGCAGTGCCAGATGAGCCATAAGCGGCTGCGCTGCTGCTAGTCGTGTAGTAATTAAGCCCTCGCAATCCATTAGTGCTGCCTGTGCTTGTCGTGCTAGAGCCGGTTTGATCGTTATTAAGCACCATGCTTGCACCTTCCAACTGTGCAAATTCAAGCATCATGTCTTCAACCAGAGTTTCATTCAAATAATTGATGTCGCTCATTACCGCCGTACGCACGGGCAAGCTGGCGCTGACTACTCGGGTTGGCAATTGCCAAATGCTGGTGGCAGTGTTAGGTGAGCCAGTGTCAGGGGTGGCAGCGTAAAGCCAAGGGTTTGTCGAGTTTGCAGCGTTACCTGTCTTTGCGACAAACTGCACGCTAGAGCCAGCCGCAGGAATTACCCTAGACAATTCTCGGATTGGATTTGCAAAACGCAGCGCGGCAAAGGCGTTATCAAAGAAAGTGCGCCCACCAATTCCGTTTCCGGAACCAGTGAGGGCTGAGGCTTCGGTTAAATCAATTTTGACTGCATGGCCTTCGTGCAAAGTTTTCTTGATGCCCGACAAAATGCGTTCTGTAATCATTTGATTTTCCCGAATGGTTAAAAAAGGCAGGGAGAGTCCAACCCCTCCCTGCAATGGCAACTTAGGTCGCTGTGCCGGTGGAGCGATAACGAATAATGGCGTTCGGATCACGGATGCTGGTTGCCAACCGTTTTTCGCCGTAGAAAGTTATCGAGCCGGGCAGCGTTTGATCGTAGCGGCGCATCACCATGTCCATACGATCAATGATGGTGTGGCCGGTTTGCCAATCGCCAAAATACATCGGATACATGGATGTGGTGCCTGCGCTGCCGGTGGTTGCTTGGCTTGGGTTGTCGAGATATTTGTTCATCACGACATTAAAGCCCAACAGTTGCCCAATGATGCCGTCTGGATTCAGCGATTCCATGCTGTTAAAAATTGGGCGTCCATTGGTGTCTTGCAGGCCACGGATAGCTTGCGCCAGCACAGGGTTGACCATAAAACAGGCGCTAGTCGTCCAATATTGCTGAGGCAATGCGTAGCAAAGATTAATAACGTCTTTGTACGTTATTGCATTTGCGCCAACAGTATTGACGTTGCTAGTCAATTGATCGTAGGTTGCAATGCTGTGCAGGCCGGTAGCACTGCCCGTGCCGCTGGTGCCGTAAGCCGCTGCGCTGGTAGTGCCGCCGGTATACGTAGCATTTGCGCCAGGATACTGATCTAGGCCACGCAAACCAGATGTGCCGCCGTAAGTATTAGGCGAGTTGGTTTGATCGCTGTTCTGAATCATGGACTGCGCTTCGGCCTGGGCAAACTCCATCAGCATATCGTCAACAATGGTGCCTTCTAGCCCGTCAATGTCGTCCAATGCAGCAGTACGAACAGGGAATTGCACGTTCAAATCTTGCAGCACCAGTTGCCAAATGTTCATGTCCTGGGTTGTAGCGCCGCCGTTGTTTTGCACGGTGTAACCCCAGGTTGCGCCTGCGTTGCCCGTTTTGCTGCGGAATTGGTAGCTAGAGCCATCAGTAACCACGGTGCGGCTCAAGCCACGCATTGGATTAGCCAGGCGCATTGCAGCAAACACAGGATCGTAACCCGTGCGTCCACCAATACCATTGCCGCCGCCAGTTAGCGCACTGGCTTCGTTCATATAGGCTAGATATTGATTTTCATCGGCAAAAATCTTGAGTGCTTTTTCTACACGATTGTTTGCGGAATAAAATGATTTCAGTTGCTCACGAACAGAGCGATTCACATCGGTTCGAATTGTTTTGGCAATCGGACGAATAACGGCAGGCATTTGCAGCGTGCTGATTTTTGCCTCAAGCGCCGAGATTTTCTCAGCCATTTCATTTTTGGCGGTTTCAATTGCAGCAGTAGCTGCGCTGGTAACTTCAGCAATCTTGGCGGCATTAGCGGCTTCGATAGCGTCAAGTTTTTCGATGATGACTTGGGACATGATTATTTCCTTAGACGGTTAGACAAAGTTTGCAGTAATTCCCGCTGCTCAAGGGCTGCGAGTATGGTTGCCTCCGCATCAGAGTCGCTCTGGTTCGGCGCAGTTTCATTAGGTATTTGGACAACATCACGCTGCTCCAGCACCTTTTTGAAAGTCGATGCAGCGGCAACCGCATCACTTTTAGATAGCCCAGCATCACGCAAGGCTTGCTCCAAAATCTTTAAATTAGCAGACCCATCTGGCCTAAAGTATTCCAGCTTGCTGACGCAGGCTTCTGGATTGTTGGGATACATCACCACGGACACTTCCCGCAAGCCACCTTTTGTGATCTGGAAATATGCCTCATCAGATTGATCGGGTTCGCCGTCAGCGTTAACCATTTGATACGTTTCCGCATATGCGCCAACAGATACCCCGCCAAACATAGCAGGCGATTCCCGCATTATGTTGTAAAGGTCGCTGCCCTGAGTGGTGTTGGTAAACAGTCGGCCCATTGCAGTCATGCCGGTGTCGTCAAACTCAAAATGCATCCACTCGCCAACAGGAATTGCGTCTGCGCTGTGATTGACAAACATTGGCAGCGGCCTGCCCATTGCCTCAAATTCTTTGGCCCAATCTGCAAAGCCTTCAGCTTGATAGTTGAACCTGCGCCCGTCTGCGCCTTCTCTCGGCCCCCAGCTTGTAACCCTGGCTTCAATTAGCCCTGGTTTTTTGTCGAGATTTAGTTGCGCTTCGCAGACTATTAACAGATCGTTCATGGATTACCTCGGTTGTTTTGGTTTTATCCATATCGTGTATTGTCTGCGGCTTTTTTTGCTTAAACTTTGCAAGCAACATTGCCAGTTCGTGCGGCGGTTTATTTGCCAATGTTCATTTTCCTACTCTGCCCACCGCCGCCGCCACCAGTATCTTGAGGGCTGCTGCCGGGAATTGTATCACCAGGCTTTCCTGCTTTCAATTCATCCGCGCCGTCGATGTTTTTCATGCCAAGATATTCCCGTGCCTCATTTGCCGTCATTATGCCTGCATTTACACCAGCCACCGAAAAATTCATCTGGTCTACTGGTGAACCGCGCAAAAATGCCCTTGTGTCAAATTCTACACACAAATTAGGATATCCAACAAGCAGGTGTTGTTTTAGCTTTTGCTGGACATTGACGATCAACGGGTACATACTGCTTTTGTAGAATTCATCCAGCATAGTTTGAGTGTTGTTGTATTTCTGATCGGCAATGCCAATCATTGCTGGCGGCACGCCAAACAAACCGCAAATGCGTTTCATAGTTTGCTCTTTTAGCTTGGCGCAGTCAGTATCTTGCAGCGTCAACATATCCAGCGGTTGGTATTTCATGCCCTGATCTAGCAACATTCCCTGCCCTGGCTTGCTTGGATCTGCGTTGCGGCTGCCTGTCATTGATGACCATGCTTCCTTGAGGCGTGCCGCAATTTCCTTGTACTTGCCGTCAGGAATGACGTTCTCGGTGACAAACATTCCGCTAGGCTTGGCCCCGTTTTGCATTACGTAGTTAGCGTACAAGTCAATATCTTGATCTAGGCCAATCAATTCTGCCGCCAAAATGCCCTTATTAAAACCGCCATTTCCCTGCCAGGCAGCGTCCACAAGGTGCATAACTTGATGCGCTGCAAGCGGTTCGTCCCGGTTAAAACCGTATGCCGGGGTACTAAGTCTGTAACTTGGGTATCGAGTTACATTGACGGTTGTACTGATTAACGTGCTATCAAAAACGTACATTTCTAGCGGGGTTTGAGTGCTGCTTTCCTGATCTTTGCGCCACCACAGGATGTAAACCTCGCCCGATAACTCATGCCACATAATGTACTGGTACAGGAATTCGTAGGCACTTTGAAAGTTGTTTGGGTTGCCTAATAGATAAGCCACTTGCTTGGCTTTGGCTTTATCCCTAGCGCTTACCTCTGGGCTTTTTACGGCATCATGATAGCCGCCGTCATCCATATCGCACATAATTCGGACAGGCAGTTGAGCCATTGCCCTGGCTTTGGCTCCAACACAGGCCATAATTGTCGAATTTCGACTCATCATGCTCATGTCCACGGGTCTGCCAGCGTCTGTACTGCTGCCCGTGGTGACGTAGAGAATTTGGCTGTTGGCGCTGTTGTATTTGTTGCTGCTGCCCCACAATACATTATTGCCAAGGGCAGTCTGCCCAAACATTGAATTAGATTCTTTTACAGCTTTTTGCTTGAAAATGTCAAATAAAGCCATGTTTTCACCTCAAAAAGTTCTGAAACCGAATCCAGATTGTACTGGATTATCAAGGTTGCAGTGCATACTAATGATGAGAGATATGATGCCGTCCACCTTGGCAGACTTGTCCGCTTCATTTTTCCTGACTTTGACGTTGCCGTTAACATCTTCGTAGACTTCGCAGTTTCCAAGCTGCCATCCTACAAACGGGTTGCCGTCATGCTTGATACTGTATTGCATCAGCAACTTCTCTACGTGTTTGCTTGGGTTGCTTAAAACTGCCATGCCTTGGCCCACTTTTTTGAGCGGCAGGCCAGCATCATTTAGCCGAGCCACTAGGCTGGCGGCGTTGTAAGCATCAAAGCCAATTTCCTTGACTTCGTACTTTTCGCACTGCTTTAAGATGTACTCGCTGATTTCCCTGTCATCCATGACATTGCCTTGCGTAATGTGCAGGATGCCTGATTTCCGAGCCATTGCAAAAATGTCGCCGTAGTGCTTGGGAATTAAATCGTAGCCGTCAGACGGCAAAAAGAATTTAAACTCTGCTTCGTAGTCATCATCAGAAAACCGCTTGAGCGTGCAGACTGCGTTCAAGTCTCGGGTAGCTGCCAAGTCAAATCCGATAAATACCGCCTCGGGCTGTCTATCGGGCACCAGAGCGCATTTGGCGTCATCCCAGTATGCACGATCAACCCAGGCGCTATTTGCGCTCACGTAGACGTTTAGCGTTTTGCACAGAAATTCGTTTAGGGCAGCAGGCTTGTGCTTTGCCATTTCTGCCCGTTCAGCGATTGCGCTTTCAAAAACCGATATGCCGTGCATCGGGTTTGCTTTGGCCCAGGTCGTCGGATTTCGCCAATCGTCACCGGCGTCTAAACTGTACAGCAGGCCAAACCAATGTGGGTTGTCGGTTGCCTCTCCCGTCAGCATGGATTCCATCAGGGTTAAATCTTCGTGGAATTTGGTTTCTTTGGTAAAACTGGCGGTGGTGATGTAAATCCGCAACGGGTTAAGCCTGGCAACCATGCCGCTGTGCAGTACTTCAATGCTGTTGCGATCAACAATCTGAGCGGCTTCGTCCACAATGGCGCAGGCTGGGTTCATGCCATCGCCTGTCTTTTTGGTGTCCCTAGACAATGCTTTGAATACTGTCTGACTGTCGCCTGCCTTGGTAATCTGATGGCGGCTGACGTTATACAGGGCAGCAATGTTTTGCGGCATGGCCTCAACAAAGCCGGTGGCAGCATGAAACACAATCCCGGCCTGCTCCCTGGTTGTTGCCAGCGTATAAACCTCTGCGCCTGCTTCGCCCCAGATTAGTTCATACAGGGCAATGACTGCTGTCAATGTACTCTTGCCTGCCTTGCGGGGTACAAACACAATCACATCTGTGACCATGCGCTGCGATTTGTTTCGCTTGTTTCGAAATCCGTAGATGGCGCAGATTATGAATAACTGCCACGGTTCCAGCACCAGCAGCTTGCCAGCATCTGGGCCTTTAGTGTGACGCAACTCGCTAGCAAACATTAAAAAATGTTTTACAAAATCAGCATGGAATTCGTATGCCCAGGTTTTATCTTCAATTTGATTTAAAAACCGCTGGCAGGCAAGCGTGACGTTACGGCAAACAGGTATTTCGCCTTTGACAACCCGCACGGCATATAGGATGCCATCTTCAAAGTTCACGGGCCAGCCATCAGTGCAGCAAATTTGCCGCTTTCAACTTTGTTGGTTGCCAGTCTGCCCCTGGGTGTCAAGCCTAATTCGTTCATTATCATAATAGCTCGGCCTAGCGCCCGTTCGCCTGTCGTCAGATATGGGTTTGTTCCAACCGTTGCCCCGGCATTAAATTTAGTCACTGGCCCACCGGCTCTCGCTCCTTTGATGCACTTGACAAAAACGTCAAGTTGGAAAGCCAAAGCGCCCAGCAGGTGCTGATCTTGCGCTGAGCCGATGCCATACGTGTCCCACAAGAAATCTGCGGTGGTGGTAATAAAAACATCCATGTCCCACAAGTCAGGATCGTCCAGCCAAACGGGCTTGGGTATACGTTGGCGTATGGCCTCGGGCAGCGGCCTGCCTTTATGCTCGGCTTTGGTGCCGTGGACGATGTGGAGTTCGGGTGGGAGTCGGTTCATGCGCCGATATTATCAGATGAGGCCCCCTCCCTCAACCCCTTTTACGGGTAAAGCGG
>Ga0208974_1000123_pt1 | contig 34631 bp, 41 predicted proteins | sample GreLakmeER15MSRF_FD_187699 | JGI IMG/M metagenome (GOLD analysis project Ga0208974, IMG submission 187699) | Freshwater lentic microbial communities from great Laurentian Lakes, MI, USA - Great Lakes metaG ER15MSRF (SPAdes) | ecosystem: Environmental > Aquatic > Freshwater > Lake | place: Great... | reverse complement strand
TCATCTATGACTTCATTCAGTCAAAGAACTTTGTGCAGGGCATCATGGGCCCGGTGGGGTCCGGCAAGAGCTATGGGTGTGCGGCCAAGATCTTTATCAAGGCCGTGCAGCAGAAGCCATCGGCCATCGACAACATCAGGTACACGCGCTGGGCTATTGTCCGAAACAGCTACCCCATGCTGAAGACAACCACCATTAAGACATGGCTGGACCTGTTCCCGGAGGCTACCTTTGGGCCCATGCTGTGGACACCGCCTATTACCCACCACATCCGGCTGCCTGCCCGGGGTGACGCGGCAGGGATTGACTGCGAAGTGATCTTTTTGGCGCTTGATCAGCCCAAGGACGTTCGCAAGCTGCTGTCCCTTGAGCTCACTGGGGCTTGGGTTAACGAGGCGCGTGAGCTGCCCAAGGCTGTGATTGATGGATTGACCCACCGGGTTGGCCGCTACCCTACCAAGCGGGACGGTGGGGCTACGTGGCACGGTATCTGGATGGATACCAACCCGATGGATGATGACCACTGGTGGCACCGGATGGCTGAAAAGGAAAAGATGACCGGGCCATACGCTTGGAAGTTCTTTAAGCAGCCCGGCGGCGTGGTCCCGGTGGATGTCGAGGACCTGCCAGACATGCCAGAGGCCAACGATCATGTCCTTGCGTCTGGTAAGTGGTGGAAAGTCAACCCCAAGGCTGAAAATATCCACAACCTGCCGGGCGGCTACTACCAGCAAATGCTGATGGGCAAAAATTTGGACTGGATCCGCTGCTACGCCGGGGGTGAGTACACCTACGTGCAGGAGGGCAGGCCAGTTTGGCCAGAATATGAGGACTCAACCATGTCTGGCGACACCGATATTGACCCCAACACGCCAATTCAGGTGGGGCTGGACTTTGGATTGACCCCTGCGGCCACGATTGGCCAGCGTTTGCCCAACGGAAGGTGGGTGATACATCAGGAAATCGTCACCTTTGACATGGGGCTGGAGCGCTTTGGCACCCAACTGCTGGCCGAGCTCAACCAGCGCTACCCCAACCACCAAGTAATGATCTGGGGTGACCCGGCTGGTATGGCCAGAGATGCCATCTACGAGGTGACCGCCTTTGATTACCTAAAAACACTGGGGCTGAGAGCCCAGCCCACGGCCAGTAATGACTTTAAGGTGCGCCGGGAAGCATCGGCAGCGCCCATGCAGCGGCTGATCAACGGAAAGCCCGGGCTTATTGTCAACCGGGAGTGCAAGCTGCTGAGAAAGTCTCTGGCCGGGGGCTACCACTTCAAGCGTATAGCGGTTGGTGCCGGGCAGGAGCGGTTCCGGGACGCGCCAAACAAGAACGAGCACTCGCACATTGGTGATAGCTTTGGATACCTGATGCTGGGTGGTGGTGAGTACAACCGGATGACCCGGACCCACCAGCTTGGCGGCAGGCCAATGGGTCAGTCAAACGCCAATACGGAATTTGACGTATTTGCGTGAGCATATCGGAGTGATATACAGAGTTGCGTTTAGTACAAAACCCAATAGAATCCTTTGCATATGATTGAAATTGATCTGGGTGTGATCCACCACTTCTCTTCTGGTTTGTATGCCAAACAGATGATGTTGCCTGCTGACCACTTTGCAGTGAGTCATGCTCACACCTATGACCATTTAAGCATATTGGCCAAGGGCCGTGTAACTGTCGAGATCCAAGGGGTTGAAACAGAATACACGGCACCAACGTGCATAAATATCTTGGCAGGGAAGCATCACAAGATAACTGCTCACGAAGATAGCGCTTGGTTCTGTATTCATGCAACTGATGAGACAGACATAAGCAAAATTGATGAAGTTTTAATTGGAGGTTAATCATGCCTATTTGGATCGCAAGTGCAATTTTTTTAGGTTCTGCTTATAACGCAAGTGAAGCTCGCAAATCGCGAGAGCAGGCCGAGCGAGATCAGCAAACAGCACTTTTGCAGCAGTCATCTGACCAAGCAGCCATGCGTGCTGAGTTATCTCGGCAAACTGCTGAGTATGCAAAGCAAGGCGCATCACTTGAGCAGCAAGCCAACACTGCGCGTGAGCAGTTCCAAGCATCGCAGACCAACTACGCAGCTAATAAGCTGGAGATGGAAAACAAAGCCAAGGAAGTGCAGGCTGCTGCAGACGAAGAGCGCAAGAAGGCTGCAGCTGCTGAAGCGTCTGCTTTAAAAGCTCGCACTCGCGGTGGCCGGAGATCACTTCTTTCTGCTGAACGTATGGATGCAGAGCTGGGCGTGCCAATTGACCTTGGCAGTAGCGGAATGAGGATTCAATAATGGCTACGCTACCAGAATTCAAACAGCGCAAGATGGCGCGGCGCAGCACTTCTGACATTGGCCGTTTGGCAGAGCAATACAAAAGCAGTATTGCTGGTATTACTGGGGAATACGAAAAGTCTTTTCAGACTTACCAAGCTGGCGTAACTGAAAAGATGCAGCCATACGAAGCCCAGATTGCACAGTACAAAGATGTTGCAGTTCCAATGTATGAGTCGCAAAAATCCACCTATCAAAGCAACTTAGACAAATACAACAAGATTGTTGAAAGCATTAAAGCTGATCCAATCACTACAACAATTGGATATAAAACTCAAAAGAAGACAAACTACCAAGGCTGGCTTTTAGGCCAGACGGAGCAGGTCCCATACGAAATCTACACACCCAAAGCCATCCCTAGATTTGCAGAAGTTGCGCCAGTAGCACCAGACATCCCTGTTGCGCCTGAAGTTGAGAGCTTTGACCAGACAGCGTTTGATGAAAGACGCAAAGAAGCAGAGGGTAGCTTTAAGCGTGAGATCGGTGAGCGCAAGTCTGCACGTATTAGCGCGGTATCTCGCAAGTCAGCTAGACCACTTTTATCAGGAGCAGCGTAATGAAAGATACAAAATCTAAGATGCAAGACAAGGTTCACAAAGTCATGCGTGAATACAAAGTTGGCAAGCTCAAGAGCTCCAGTGGCGACAAAGTAGGAAGCCGCCAGCAGGCCGTGGCCATTGCCATGAGCGAAGCTGACCGACTAAAGAAGGGCAAATGATGGCAACCCACCGCACAATGCTTGATGACGTTGAGCTGGAAGTTGAGGAGTATTCCTGCCCAATTGCTACACGCGACTTGGCAGAAAACCTCAAGGCTCGCAACTTTGCTTTTGAGCACTACGGCTATGGCCCGGCCAATCCTGATGACACCGCCAACAACCGTGTCTTCTGGTTAAAGAAATCAATCATGCTCAACACCAGCGAAGCCGAGGCCATGGGCATGCGCTGTGGTAACTGCTCTGCGTTTATTGTTACCAGTCAAATGATGGATTGCATCAAGGCAGGCATTGAGGCCAAGCGGCCAGAGCAAGAGGCTGGCTATGACGATGAAGTTGTTGAGTCTGCTGGCCTTGGCTACTGTGAGCTGCTGCACTTTAAGTGCGCTGACACGCGCACATGTGATGCATGGCTTGTTGGTGGTCCGATCCAAGATGAGGCAGAAGAAGACTGATGGCTGTTCTTAACGTCCTACGTGAGTCAGACACAACCAATGCCCGGCATGTTGTCTTAACTCAAAAGAACAATGCTGGCACTCAGGTTGTGGCTGGCGCTGATGCGCCAGCAATCATGGTTGATGTCAACCACCAGCGCACCCATGATGGCCGTGCTTACTATGCGTACAAGATTGCGCCTGATTCATCGCTATTGGCTGCAGCTGCAAGCATTAACATTGTGATGGCATCCCCATCTGGAGTGTTCCCGCATGTAACCATTGATGGAATGTGTTTAGGTAACGCTGAGTTGTACATTTATGAAAACACAACCACAACTGGTGGCACTGCATTTACTCCAATAAACAGAAACCGCAACTATGCCGTAAGCAACGTCAGCCAAGTTGCAATGGTTGTAAACCCAACCGTTACATCTGTTGGTGACACGCTGGTCGCTCAAATTATTCCCGGTGGATCTGGTAAAAAATCTAGCGGAGCTTCTGCTGGATCTTTGGAATATGTATTGAAGCCATTGACTAACTATTTGTTCAGATTGACCAACGTAAATGGCACCGCGCACGCAGCATCTTTGCAGCTTGAGTGGTACGAGTAACCAAGAAAGATGATCATGGAATATAAAAACACACCCGGTGGAATGCGTCTAACGCCAGAGCAGATTATGAAGCGTCAAGCGTCTGCTCAGTCAAAGAAGGATGAGTTCCAGCAGTTGTACCAAGATGCCTACGAGTTTGCCCTGCCCCAGCGCCAGCTCTATGGCGTGTGGGAGGGTGGATCTACTGGCTCAAAAAAGATGCAGCGTGTCTTTGACTCGACTGCCATCAATTCAACCCAGCGCTTTGCCAATCGGCTGCAGTCTGTAGTGTTCCCACCCCAGCGTAAGTGGGCCAAGCTAGAGGCTGGATCAGACATCCCGGCAGATCGTAAGCAGCAGGCGCAGGCCGTGCTTGAGGTCTACCAAGACAAGATGTTTACCATGCTAAACCAGTCTAACTTTGACATTGCCATGGGCGAGTTTTTGTTGGATCTGGCTGTGGGCACCGCCTGCATGATGGTGCAGCCCGGGGATGATGTCCAGCCCCTTAACTTTATCCCTGTGCCATTGTTCTTGGTGAGCTACGAGGAGGGAGCCAACGGCCAAGTGGACAATGTTTATCGCCGCATGCGAATGAAAGGTGAATCCATCCAGCGCCAGTGGCCAGACGCTGAGATCCCAGAAGAGATGCAGCGCCGCATTGAACAAAAGCCAACCGATGACATCGAGTTGCTTGAGGCCACCATCTATGACCACAAGCGCGGTGACTACTGCTATCACGTAATCGACAAGGTGACCAAGCAGGAGTTGGTCTACCGCCGCCGTAAGATGAGCCCATGGGTTATCTCTCGCTACATGAAGGTGGCCGGAGAGATCTACGGCCGTGGCCCACTGATGACTGCACTGCCAGACATTAAGACGCTAAACAAGACCATTGAGCTGCTGCTCAAGAATGCATCTTTGGCTGTGGCTGGCGTATATACAGCTGCTGACGATGGCGTGCTTAACCCCAACACAGTCAAGATTGTGCCGGGTGCCATCATTCCGGTGGCTCGCAATGGTGGATCACAAGGACCAGCCCTGCTGCCTTTGCCACGCTCTGGTGACTTCAACGTCAGCCAGCTGGTGATCAATGATTTGCGCGGGAACATTAAAAAGATCTTGTTGGATGAGTCACTGCCACCAGACAACATGAGCGCTAGGTCAGCCACTGAGATTGTTGAGCGCATGAAAGAACTGGCGCAGAACTTAGGATCTGCCTTTGGTCGTTTGATCAATGAGACCATGATTCCGGTCACCGCCAAGATTCTTGAGGTGATGGATGAACGCGGAATGATTGACATGCCTTTGCGTGTCAACGGTTTAGAGGTCAAGGTTACCCCTGTGGCACCGTTGGCTATGGCGCAGAACATGGAAGAGGTAAATTCCATCATGCAGTACATGCAGATCTCCCAAAGCCTCGGCACCGATGGCCAGCTGGTTATCAAGACCGATGTGCTGGTGGACTACTTGGCCGACAAGCTGGGTGTGCCTGCCTCTGTTCGCAATACAGCAGCCGAGCGTGCAGTACTTATGGAAGAGATGCGTAACGAACAACAGAAACAAGCCATTGGCCAAGCCATGATGATGCAAGCCCAAGCACAAGGTGGTGCGCCGGGTGGCATGCCAGCCCCACAAGGTATGCCAGTATGAGCTGGGATGAGCTAGATGCCATTGGCCAGCCAAGCGATATCCGCGAGGTTGACCAAAAGCGCGAAGACTTGGCCCGGCTGACCCTGCGAGTGTTTGGGTCAGAGGATGGCCAGAAGCTGCTTCAGTGGCTGCGCGACATGTATGTGAATGTGCCCATCGCCGTACCGGGCACAGATCCCTCATACGCATTCTTTTCCGAAGGGCAAAGAACGGTGGTGAGGGACATCGAGGTACGGATTAACACAGCAAGGAAACTATGACCGACACAGCAACCGTTGAGCCCGGAACCTCCGGCCTACTTGACAACGTGCAAGTGAATGACGAAACCAAACCAGATAACCCACAAGCGGTTGAAATAGATCACAAGGCTACTGCATCAGCTGTACCAGCTGCCGCCACACCTGATGATCCACTGGAGCGCCCAGACTTCTGGCCAGAGAACTTCTGGAAAAAAGATGCCAACGAGCCAGACTTGGAAGGCATCGCCAAGAGCTGGACAGACCTGCGTAAGCAGATCTCCCAAGGCAAGCATAAAGCCCCAGCCGATGGGAAATATGACTTAAAGCTCTTTGGTGAACAGGCTGAAACCAATCAAATGGCCGGGACACTGTCCAGCTGGGCCAAGGATAATGGCCTATCTCAAGCGGCATTTGATGATTTGGTTGGCAATCTGCAGACTCAGGCCAGAGAAATTATGACTGGTGAGATGGTTGACCCGGCAGCTGAGATGAAGCAGCTGGGGCCAAACGGTGGTGCCATTGTCAATGGTATGGTTGACTGGGCCCGGGGGCTGGTCAATAAAGGTGTCTGGTCCAAAGATGACTTTGAAGAGTTTAAGATCATGGGCGGTACAGCTCGCGGCATTACAGCTCTGATGAAAATCCGGGAGTCCTACGAGGGCCGGGTCCCAACCCAGAGCATGCAGCTTGAAGGCGCACCCAGCAAGGATGACTTGTACCAGATGGTCAATGATCCTAAGTACAAGACTGATCCCGGGTACAGAAACAAGGTTGAAAAAATGTTTCAGTCCCAGTTTAAATAATTCTTTTTGGTAAGCAGTTGCCAATTGACCCAGTTTCGGCTGGGTCTTTTTTTTGTACATTTCAAATAAAAATAGTTGACCACTAAAGAAAAATGGTATATATAATGTTAGCAAGGCATATCTGGCAACAGACCCTTACCGCAGCGGATGCTGACGAGTGGCTGGCGCAACCAGCAAGTAATGGCCCTGTTTTCAGGCTCACCGATGCGAGAACCCTGTATTAATAACCAATGAGGTAAATCAAATGAGCGTTTCACTATCCAACGCCTTTGTTACTCTTTTTGACGCGGAAGTAAAGCAAGCCTACCAAGGTAAAGCAATGCTTGTTCCGGCGGTTCGCCAGCGTCGTGGAGTCGAAGGTTCTACTGTTAAGTTCCCTAAAGTGGGCAAGGGTGTTGCAACCCTGCGTGTACCACAAACTGATGTCACCCCTCTCAACGTAGCATTCAGCACTGTCACTTTGACTCTTGCTGATTACAACGCTGCTGAGTACTCTGACATTTTCTCCCAAGCTAAAGTCAACTTTGATGAGCGTCAAGAGCTCGTTCAAGTTGTTGCTGGTGCTATGGGCCGCCGCCAAGACCAAATGGTCCTTGATGCTCTCGCAAATTCAAGCACTAGCTTGACAGTTGCAAACAGCATTGGTGGTGCAACTACCAACATGAACATTGCCAAGCTCCGCGAAGCAAAACGCCTGTTGGACAAAAACAACGTAGCGCCAGATGGCCGCAACATTGTTATCCACGCTAACGGCTTAGCCAACTTGTTGTCAGAGACAAGCGTAACGAGCTCAGACTTCAACAGCGTTAAAGCGCTGGTGCAGGGTGAGATCAATACCTACTTGGGCTTCACATTCCATGTGCTGGGTGATCGTTCTGAAGGTGGCTTGGCCATCGACAGTTCTCTTGACCGCGTTTGCTTTGCGTTCCACAAGGATGCAATCGGCTACGGTGAAGGTATTGCCATGCGTACTGAGATCAACTACATCGCCGAGAAGACATCTTGGTTGGTGAATGAAGTCTTCAGTGCTGGTGCTGTTGCCATTGACGCAGAAGGTATCGTTCAGATTACCTGCCGCGAATCTTAATCTAGGAGACTGACATGGCATTTTCAAGCACTGGTTTTGTAACCGTATGCGCTGCCAAATCTGGCAATGCACCATCAATGTATCTGTACAAAACAGCAGATACCCAAGCCACGGTTAACACTGTGAGCTACTTTGACAGCATTGCATCGCTGTTAAAAGTCGGCGACATTATTTTTGTCTATGACTCTACTACGCCTAGCCTAGTGTTGACTTACGTTAACGCTGTGTCTTCAGCTGGTGTGGTTGACATTGCTGACGGTACAACCGTAAGCGCAACTGACACTGACTAATTAATGGTCAGTGAGCTAGGCCACTTTCTGGGGATTCTCGGAGGGTGGCCTTTCTTACATTGAGAGGCTCAAATGGCTGCTGGCGACACTGGTGTATCAATCTGCTCTGATGCCTTGCTTCTAATTGGAGCCAAGGCTATTTCGTCATTTAACGATGGCACCGATGAGTCCAGCGTGTGTGACCGACTCTATCCCGATATCAGAGACTCTGTGTTGGTTACGTACCCATGGAGCTTTGGCATGAAAAAGGTGCAGCTGGCCCAGCTGATCACCACCCCAAATTCTGTCTGGCGCTATGAGTATCAGCTGCCGGGCGACAAATTAGCTAACCCACGCGCCGTGTACAACAGCGCCAACCCCGGTAGCCCTGTCCAAAAGGACTGGGAGATCCAAGGCGACAAGCTGCTCACCAACCTGACCAGCGTCTTTATCGACTACCAATTCAGCGTGCCCGAGTACGCTATGCCCCAATACTTTGTGCAGCTGCTTAAATACATGGTGGCTTGGCACATTGCTGAGACCATCACAGAACAGCAGGACAAATCTACCAAGTGGCAGCGCGTGGCCACTGGTGACATCTCTGAAAATGGCCGTGGTGGGTACATGCGTACCGCTATGCAGATTGATGGCCAGAATAACCCGGTCCGAATTATTGAAGATTACAGCCTTATCGCAGTGAGAAACTGATGCCACGCTTTGTAGAATTCACCACCAACTTTGCTACAGGGGAGCTCGATCCCTTGCTACGTGCGCGAGTTGATCTGGCTGCCTACAACAATGCTTTGGCCAAGGCCACCAACGTACTAATCCAGCCCCAAGGCGGTCTGCGCCGTAGGCCCGGCACCAAGCACATCTTTGAGCTGCCAAACAGCAGCACCCCAAGCGCGGCCAATGGCGTGCGTCTGGTGGCATTCCAATTCTCTGTGTCTGACAGCTACATGTTGTGCTTCACCCACAACCGCATGCATGTCATCAAGAATGGCGTGGTACAAGCCAACATCAATGGCACCGGGAACAGCTACCTGACAACCACCATTGCCAGCGATATTGTGGATGACATGTGCTGGGTCCAATCTGCCGATACCCTGATTGTTGTCCACCCTGACCTGCAGCCTGTACGCATTACCCGCACAAGCGACACAGCTTGGACCGCAACCACCATCACCTTTGATGGCATTCCCAAGTACGCATACACCCAGACAATCACAAACCCAGCCGCTACCCTGACACCAAGCGCTGTGTCTGGAAACGTAACACTGACAGCTGGGTCTGCTGTATTTTCAGCTGGCAATGTCAACCAGTACATTAACGTGACCACCCAAGGCCGCGCTCGCATTGTTGAGTACGTTAGCACCACAGTGGTTAAGGCAATCACTGAATACCCCTTCTTTGACACCGCAGCGGTAGCATCGGGGGGTTGGGAGCTTGAGAGTGGTTACGTTGACGTATGGAGCTCTACAAAGGGCTGGCCACGTACCGTGTCATTCCATGAGGGCCGACTGTACTTTGGTGGCAGCAAGTCCCGCCCATCGACTATCTGGGGATCCAAGATCGGACTCTTCTTTGACTTTGTGCCAACCGAGTCTTTGGATGATGACGCGGTAGAGGCCACGCTGGACACAAATGAGTTAAACGTAATCACCGACATTATCAGTTCGCGTGACTTTCAGGTGTTTACCACTGGTGGTGAGTTCTATATTCCGCAGACTGGTACAGACCCAGTTACCCCGCTGACATTTACATTTAAGAACGTCAGCCGCAATGGCATCAAGCCCGGCACCCGAGTGCAATCTGTTGAGTCTGGCTCAATCTATATCCAACGCCAAGGCAAGTCTCTCAACGAGTTTATCTTTAGCGACACCCAGCTGACGTACATCACCCAGCGCATCTCCCTGCTATCTGGCCACCTACTGAAGGGACCACAGCGAGTTGCCTTGCGTAAGGCATCCAGCACAGAAGAGGCAGACCTGCTCTTGATGACAAACACTGACGATGGCAGCATGGGTGTGTTTTCGATCATGCGGTCCCAGCAGGTAACCAGCCCCTCAGAATTTACTACCGATGGCTTATTCATTGATGTGGGTGTGGATATCAACGCAATCTACGTAGTGACTAAGCGAACATTTAACAGTGTGGATCGGTACTTTATTGAGCTGTTTGGTTACGAATACTTTACTGACTGCGCGTTTGTTGGCGGTGCCGCAGCCAGCGCCAGCAGCCTACCTCATGTGGCTAAGGCTTTGAACGTGATCACAGACGGATCTCCGCAAGGCAATGAAACTGTGAGTGGTGGTGGCTCAGTTACGTTTGACCGGGCAAGCGCCACCAGCTATGAGGTTGGCCTGCCAATCACGGTGTATGTCAAAACAATGCCTGCAGAGGTAAAGCTGCAGACTGGTAGCCGAATATCGTTCAAGAAGCGTATTGTCGAGATCAGCGCAATTGTCAATAAGACGCAGAACATGGTTATCAACAACCAGCCTGTGCCGTTTAGATCTTTTGACAACCCATTGCTGGACATAGTGCCAACAGAATTTACAGGTATTAAGCGCGTCAATGGCGTGCTTGGTTACAGCCGCGAGCAGTTTATTGAGATCTCTCAAGATCTGCCAGTAAAGATGAACCTGCTGGGTTTGGACTACCGCGTTGCGGTTTTCTCAGGAACATAAAAAATGGCAATAACACCCGGACAAATAACAGCAGGATCTGGCTTTCTTGACGCTTATGCGTCTTCTGAGGCGCAGAGAGCCCAATCAATTGGCACGCAGACAAGCTACCTATTGCAAGCGCGAGACACACTGGCCGTAGCAGATGTCCGAGCAGACATGTCTGAGCAGTACGCCACCATCCAAGCTGGGCGTACTATTAAAAAAGCTGAGATTGAGGCACAGAACTACCAGATTGCTGGCAATACACTGTTAAAGAACATGCGCTCTGTTAATGCGTCTGTTCGCGCCAGAGCTGCTGCAAGTGGGGTAGTTGTTGGTGAGGGATCAAACCTTGGCATCCAGCGGGAGAATGTTGCCGCCACCATGCGTGATGTTGGAGTCTCTGACCTTAACGCATTAACTGCTCGGGTTATGGGCTTTGAAGACGCAAGTGCCATGCTGCAATCTACTGAGTACCAAAACTACTTAAACAGATTTACAGCTCAACGGCAGGCTGGCCAATACACACAAGCTGCTACTGCCGCTAGAAATACTGGTGGCTTGTTGGCCAATGCAACTATTGCAAGGTCTGCAACTGAATTATCAAAGTTCATAACAAAAGGCTAGATGATGGCAACACGAATTGAATCAGGCCAAATGCAAGTGCGCTCTGTTGGCAGTGCGCCTATTGTGCAAGTGCAACAGCAGCAGATCGACTACGTTGGACCACGTGCAGAAGCTCAAGGTGCCGGGGCATTAGCTCAAATGCTTGACCGTATGAGTGCCAATGCGTTTTCAACAGCAGTAGAAATGGTTAAGGATGAAGGGTTGCAATATGTAATTGATAACCCACCAAGTTCAGAGCAGTTAGAGGCTGCAAAGAATGGGGACCCAACTACTTTAATACCAAAAGGGAACTTTTCATATTTTGACAAAGCCGTCAGAAAAGCAAGATCGTATGAGCTCGCTAGTGAGTTCAACATTGAAATGAGCAACATTGCAAGCACTATTGCTGTAGAAGTTCAACAAGGAACACTTAACGCAGAGCAGGCCAGAAATAAGTTAAACAGTGCTCAAGTAGGAATGTCTGCCTCTTTGGCAAAAATAGACGCAGAAGCAGCGTTGAAGTTTAGAGCAACTTCTGCAATGCACGGCAATACAGTTATCAATGAGGCTTACAAGGTACAGCTACAAAAAGAAAAAGCAAAAAACCTTATTAAGCTAGAGCAGTATTACGCAAACGAAAAATCACATTTGCAAATGGTGATCAGTGAAGGTTCTTGGAAAGATGCTACTGGCCAAGATAGAACAATTGATCAAAAAATAGAAGTAATTGCAAAAGTTATTTCTGATGCAGCAATATCAGTTGGTGATGCAGGAGTACAACAAAAATACAGTGAAAGATTTGCCGCAGATATAAAACAAACAAAAATTGATGTTGGCACCAAACTGGTTTTAAGTGAAGAATTTATGGCCAACCCAAATGTTGGAACTGAAAGAATTCTAAAAGGAGACCTTGGTAGATTTTCACCAGTGTGGCAAGGAATGGATGAGGAAAGTAAAAAAGCTATACGTGATAATTTTAATAGCGCTGTAACTGCACGCAGGTCAGGCGTTGAAAATACTTTGTTTGCGGCACAACAAACTGGTGATGGTATTTTGCGTAAAATTTACATGGCAAATACCGTTCCTGAAATGAATGCTTTATTTAAACAACTTGACGGTTTGCCTGTGCAACCATCTGTGATTAGTGCAGCTCGTACTTTTATAAAAGGAATAAGCACTGCAGGCAGAGAGAAGGATGATCTTGCAGCGTTTGGTACGATTACTGGCCGTATTGCTGCTGGATTGGCAACGCCAAAAGAAATTCTTGATGGGCCGTTTACCCAAGAAACAAAAAAAGAATTAATGCGGAAACAAGCTGATCCAAGCAATCCAATTCACAAGGCCGTTACAGCAATCAATTCTGCAGTAAACATTCAGCAAGCTGGAATGCCGCCAGAGTTTTCTGATGCACGAGCAAGGGAACTTGCAAATTTAGTGGGTAATGATTTAAAGCAACAGCTCTATGACTTTTCCAGAACCCTTGATGCAAATGACCGACTGCCTGATAACGTAGCAATTATAAAAAAAGGTGAAGACCTTGCAATTAAAGCAAAAGCAAGTATGTCTACAGCATTTGCTGATGTGGCCAACACCAATAAAAATTCAGCTGTACTAATGATTCCGGAGTTACAAGGAGTTGATTTAAACAATGATGCAGCTGTCGATGCAGCAATTGCAAAAGCCACAGCAAGAAAAGCTAATCCTAATTCTGTAACTTCAGCTCGCAATTCAATTGACAATTACCGGAAGAACACAGCAAAAGTTCAAGGCCAAAAATGATCAACAAGCAACCAACCATTGATGACATCTACAACTTTGATGCATACATCAGCACGCCCGGTGTTCGTGAAGGACTGATGCAACGAGCTACGCTTGAGGATGCAGAATTTACAGTTGAAGACACCGATGCTGGCCAAGCCATGTATTTCAATGCACCGCATGGTGAGCAATTATTTGTAGGCATGAAAGACCAGACCGGGGCCATGGGCACTATGCCGGGCGACATCCAGCTGGCCGAGGTTGGAGCCAATCGTTTGCCAGAGTCTGCTTACAGTGGGCAAACACTTGATACGTTTACAGCTCCAAATTATGACAAGCTAAAAAAAGGCCAGTTCCGTCAAGACACTCCTGAAATGAGAGAGCAATCTGCAAATGCACCTATTGCAGCTCTTAGGGGTTGGTTGGCTGGTACTGCAGGTTTGCCGGGAGACATTGAACAAGTTCTTCGTTTGTTGGTTAAATATGTACAGCCTGATAGTTATATTGGAAAAAACTTACAGCCAGAATCATTCCTTCCAACAAGTGAATTCTATAAAGAATATCTTCCACTTGAGTCATCAAGAAAAGGTCCAGTTGGAAGTTTTGCAACTGAAGCAGGATCAATGCTTGGTGGATTAGGAACTGAAGCTATTGCAAAAGGAATTGTAAAAACAAGCAAAGCATTGGCACCAAAAGCTGGCGAGATGGCCGTGAACATTATGGAGCGAGGTGGAGTTCCGATCCGAGGGTTAAATATTATTGAACCCGGCTTAAATGTTATGCCCGGCAACAAGCTCGGCCTTGAGCCAGACCTAAGGGTTAAGATTGTTGCGCCAGATCTTGAAATGCCAGACAAGCCTTTGTTGGTTTTATCAACTGACGCTAAAAATGTAAATCGTCAAATTGAAAACTTAGATGTTATTTTCCAAAAATTCCCAGACCCAACATTGACTGAGGATTCATGGACTAAGTTGTTGGGATATTCATTTAAATCTGATGAAGTCCCAATCCCTCCTTACGCTGCAATCAAAGCACTGGAGTCACCTGAAAACTTAGCAAGACCTTTACGCAACTTGACTCAAGGACAAATTGATGATGCAAGTGCTGGGTTTAAAAATGCAGCTCAATTTAAAGACTTGTATACAGCTGGTAAAGCAGACGTTGTCACAACAGGTAAATTATTCTTGTGGTCATTCTTGTCTCGCGGTGTCAGTCCATACGTACAAGAAGGATTGTTCATGGACGCTATTGGCGGCATTGAACCATTCTTAAAGAAGGCAGCGTCTGGTAAATTTGATGCAACAGATCTTAATGAGTATTTAGCATGGGCATCAACAATTGCTGGCAAAGGATCTGGCCAGCCGGGATCTGGAGCTACACACAACCTTAATGCGTTTGGCAAAAACTTCCTGACTAAGTTGGCAATTCCTGATGAAAATGGATTAACAGGATTGCAAAAAGTTCACGAAATGATGGCCAACCCAAATATGACAGGGCCACAAATTCGTAGAGAGTTTGCAAAAATTGGTACAGGGGTTGGAATAGATAACAAGGTTGTTAGCTTTACTTTGCTAGTTAGCGGTAGAGATGATGTGTTGGTCATTGACCGTGTGCAACTAAGAAACCTTTGGGATGATGGTCAGTTCTCTGGTAAAAATCTTTGGGATGGCCGATCTGAAAAAAGAATGGTCAAAAAGAAAGATGGAACCCAAGTCGAGGAAAGCGCACAAATTGCTGGAACCGCCTTGTCAGACATTACTTACGGCGTAAAAGGTTTGTTGGTATATGAAACTCTTGAGCGTGCCATGGCTCAAAAATTAAAAGAAGCATACAAGTTGGTTGGCCGAGAAGGTGATGCATCTCTTGGACGCTACCACTGGGAAACATGGGTTGCCGGATCACAACAAGAAGCAAGCCATGGAACAATTGACGCAATCATGCGGGAGGCTGCTGGTGTGAAACAACCCTTTAAAGGGGTAACAGCCAAGCAGGGTGAGTACGGTATGTATGACTATGGTGCCAAGTATGGTGTCGATGAGGGTGGCCCATACTTTATTTACGACAACTCAAAAGGTGAGCAGTACAGATTTACAGTGCCAGAATTCCGTGATATGCTAGGACTGATGAAGGACACCAAGACTGGTATTGTCCCGAAAAACTTTAGAGTTTCTGCTAGTGGAAACTCACCTTGGTTTACAAGACCAGAGGTTAACAGGAGTAAATTAGATGATCTCATCACAGCAAGAGGAACCCCAGTTGGAAACGAGACAGCTGGAAAACAATCTGTTCCAGCAGATGGCCAAAGTACAGCAGCCAATGGATCCGGACCCGGAGCCAATGGAGGAGGATCAACAAGCGTAAAGAGGGGCCGTCGCGCTCTATTAAAAGGAGCTGAATAATGGCTATACAACCCCTTGAGTCTCGGTTAAACGACATGATTCCCGACAAAGATGTCGGCGTTCCTGTTGAATCCGCACCACCATTATTGGCAGAAGAAACGCCTGTTGATGAGTCGGTGCAAGTTGCTGGCCTTGCTACATCTGGTCTTGGCAATATCTTTAAAGTAATTAAGCAAGGCGTAAAAACTGTTGATCAGCTTGCTCCAAATGCAGCAGAAAAAGCATCGGGTGAAGCTGCTCGAAAAATTGTTACAGACTCAGCCATCAAGGTTCAAAAGGAATCGGTGCCGGGTGTTGTGCAAAAGATTGACAAGGCTATCTCAACAAAGCCAGCAGTAGTTAAGCCACAAGAGCCACAGCCACTGCCACTTGCAACGACTGAGGAAATGCAGGCCGCAATCAAAAGTGTTGATGAGGTTGTTGAGCAAGGGCCCAAGCTGGCTGATGAAAATGTGCCCGGTGTATTTATTGTTCCAGCTGATGAGGCTCAGACAATCAAGTTTCTGTCTGGTGCCGATACGCCATCTATTGGCATTGACTTTAACTTTAATAACATCCAAGATCCGGGAGATATCGACAAGATGATCGATGCTACCAGCCAAGTTTTTGCCAAACAGATTGATGTGGAAAAACGTGGTGTGCTAGGGGATGAAGCGCTTAAAGACATGGCAGCTCGCTTAAACATTGCACCTGAGTTATTGCAAGCTCGGTCTGGCGCAACTTTTAACGCAGAGCAGCTGCTAGCCGCACGCCACTTGCTGGTCAAGTCTGCTGACAATTTAGGCAAAATAACTGAGCGCATCAAAACAATGCCTGTTGGCACCGAGGATGACAAGTTGCTGCTTGAGTTTCGCAACTCGTTAGCCACCCACGCAGCTATTCAGATGCGCCTTAAAGCAGCTCAGACCGAAACAGCTAGAGCTTTGCGCTCATTCCGCTTGCCTGTTGATGGCACTGTTGGTATATCCGATCCCAACCAGATCAACATTCTGCTGCAAGAGATGGGTGGCCGCGCCAGCCTTAAAAACTTAGCAGAGTCTTACGGTAAATTATCAATGGATCAGCAGGCTAGATTCACAGAATTAGCTGGCGGCACCACTAAGAAACTGGGTGAGATCTGGCAGGAACTTTACTACTCATCCCTATTGTTATCGCCTGCGCCAATTGAGCGAGCTTTGTTTGGCAACATTGTGATGACGTTTGCTCGCCCTTTTGACACGATCTTCGCTGCCACTGCTGGCAAGGCCATGGATAAGGTGATTACCCCCATCTTTGGCAGTAAGAGCAGCGATGAAATTATGGCCAGCGAGGCCATTATTGAAATGGCCAACTTCTTTACTAGCCTTCCAAAAGCCATGAAGGCTGGAATTCAAGCGTTTGCAACTGACACAAGAGTTTATAAAGTTGGCCGTGATATGGACAAGATGCCAGATCCCGCCATATCTGCCAAACTGTTTGCAGACCCGGAAAGCCCAACAGCGCAGGCGGTGGACTTTCTGGGTAAAGCGGTCCGGCTTTGGTCACGCTCAATGTTGGCGGCTGATGAATTTAGTAAGGCCCAGCTGGCCACCATGGAAACTCGCAGGCTTGCTGCTAGAGAAGCATTGATTGCTATGGACAATGGCGTAGATGTCAACACCGCGCTTGATGGTATGGCTATGCAGATCACAAGCCCCGATCCTCGAGTCATGGAAAAAGTTAACCAAGCTGCTGTTGAGGGAACTTTACAGTCTGATCTAGGTTCTTTTGGCAATGCCTTACAAAAGATTCGGAATGATCTTGGCCCAGTTGGTACAGTCTTAGCGCCGTTTGTTAAGGTAGTAATTAACTCTCAAAAGCAAATGTTGGCACGCACGCCAATTGGTCAGTTGGCAATCAAAGAAATTAGAGAAGACATTGCAGCTGGTGGCGCACGCCGCCAGATGGCCCTTGGTAAAGCAAGCATGGGCGCTTCATTTATGGGTTTGGGATACTACTTGGCTTCAGAAGGACTCTGCACCGGAGCTGGTCCAACTGACCCTGCACGACGTAAGTTTTTAAGCGAGACAACCGGATGGCAACCATTCTCTTGCAAGACTGGTGAGGATGAAAATGGCCGAGCAACCTACCGTAGCTATGCTGGTTTAGAACCAATTGGTGGCATGCTTGGAATATCCGCAACGCTGGCTGAGATTGGCGCTGTATACGGCAAAGAAGATGATGATGAGTGGCACGATTTATTGTTGTATTCCACACTGCTGCCATTTAAATACATTGGCGAGCTGCCCTTTATGTCAAGCATGTCTGATTTCACCAGCATGATTGAACAAGTAAAGCGCGATCCAAAAGGTGAATCTGCAAACGCTGCAGCTGTTAAATTTTTTGGAAGTGTTAGCCAAAACTTTGCCGGGGGTGTTGTGCCAATCCCAGTGCCGGGATCTGCAAGTTTGCGTTTAATTGAAAATATCCTTGACCCACAAAAACGCACAGTTTCACCAGATCCAACCTTACCTACCGAGACTAAATACTTTGATTTTATGTTTCGCAATTGGTTGTCAAAGACTCCAATTCTGTCGGAGAGCCAAGCTGTTACACGCAACTTGTATGGTGAAGAAATAACCGTAGGTGAAAGTGGGCCAATGAATTTAGTGGTTCCATTTAATAAACGTGTTAGAGACCTCGATCCTATTGACACCAAGATTCTTGATATTGCAAGAATTCGTCAAAAGATGCCAGTAAACAAACCCGGCAAAATAGTGGCCAATATTCAACTGACAGACGCTGAAGAGTCAGACATGTTGTTGCTTATGGGGGCAACACTTATAAATGGCATCACTATGAAAGGTGCGTTTGCCGAGGCTTTAGTTGATCCTGAGTTTGTTGCACAAATGGGGCGTGGTGCCTATGAAGGCGTTTCAACCAAGCTGTCTAGCATTGTTAGTAAATACCGAGACGAGGCCGTGGCAAGCCCCGCGTTTGCGGCAAAGTACCCAGATGCGGCGGCTCAAATTGCAAAAAACAACATGCTTGCTTTACAGCAATTCCAACGTCAGAAACGCGAGCCTTTGGCCGTGGACTGAAACAGATTAAATTAGTACAATTACCAATAGTAAGGATTGAATCATGGCCATCCCAATTAGCAACGTCACCCGTCGAACAGTCTACGCACCCAGTGGCACTGGTGGCGCAGGCCCCTATGCGTTTACCTTTGAAATTCTGGCCAATACTGACATTGCTGTGTTCAAGGACGATGTACTGCTGACGCTGACCACCCACTACACGGTGGTCATCAACGCCAACGGCACTGGCTCGGTGACCATCACGGCCACGGGCTTGGCGCTGACACCAACCTCGCCAACCCAATACGCTATTGTTGGCAACCGCACCATTGCGCGTGCGACTGACTTCACCACTGGCGGCGACTTCTTTGCCAACACAATCAATGATGAGCTGGACCAACAGACCATCTTTGCCCAGCAAAATGCTGAAGGCTTGACTAGGGCGCTGACTGCACCACAGACCGACCCAACCACCATCAACATGACTTTGCCGCTTGCATCACTGCGAGCCAACAAGACGCTGGGCTTTGATGCAAATGGCAACCCTGCACTGGGCGAAACCTTGGGCACCAACCGTGGCAACTGGGCAGCTGGCACCGTGTACTTTGTGCGAGACATTGCAAAGGACACCACCACCAACAACATTTTCCAAGTCATCACGGCGCATACCTCAAGCGGGGCTTTGCCGATTACCACCAACGCTGACTCTGCAAAATGGACTCTGCTGGTTGATGCCGCATCAGCAACAACCTCGGCCACCAACGCAGCGGCATCTGCCTCGGCAGCCAGCACATCAGCCAGCAACGCATCCACCTCAGCCAGCAATGCAAGCACCAGCGCAAGCAATGCGTCCAGCTCTGCCTCTGCCGCGAGCACAAGCGCCAGCAATGCGGCCACAGCGCAGACTGCTGCTGAAGCTGCACGCGACTCAGCGCTGTCTGCATATGACAACTTTGATGATCGCTACCTTGGCCCTAAAGCAAGCGATCCAACGCTAGACAATGATGGCAATGCACTGCTGGCTGGCTCTTTGTACTACAACACCGTGGTGCCTGAGATGCGTTTGTACACTGGGTCTGCTTGGGTGGCCGCCTATGTGTCTGGTGCCGCGTATCTACTGACTGCAAACAACCTGTCTGAACTGACTGCTACTGCGTCAACAGTAAGAACAAACCTTGGCCTTGCCATTGGCACAAACGTACAAGCCTATGATGCAGACCTGACCACCTTGGGTGCTGGCGGCGCATCGGCTCGTACATTCTTGGGGCTGGCTATCGGCACTGATGTGCAAGCGTTTGACGCAGACACAGCCAAGACAGATGTGGCTCAGAGCTTTACAGCAGCACAGCGTGGCTCTGTTGTTGCCCTGACAGATGGCGCAACCATCACTCCTGACTTTGCTGTAGCTAACAACTTCTCTGTTACTCTCGGCGGTAGTCGTACATTGGCAAACCCTACTAACTTAACTGTTGGACAGAGTGGTGTCATCAAGGTTACGCAAGACGCAACAGGCTCACGCACTTTGGCGTATGGTTCAAACTGGGACTTTGCTGGCGGCACTGCACCCACACTGACAACCACTGCTAGTGCTGTAGACATCTTGGCCTACTACGTTGATAGTGCAAGCAACATCACAACTCGCTTCATTGGAGACCGCAAGTGATAGGCAACCCTCTACTTCTAGGTGATGAGGGTGGGTACAACCTTACCCGCAGCCTACGGTTTCGGTCTAGTGCAAGTGCTTATTTAAATCGCACTTTTGGAACACCCACCAACAACATTAAGTGGACTTGGAGTGGATGGATTAAGCGTGGAAAATTAAGCGGCTACCAAAGAATTATTGGTGTAGGTACTGACGCTAGTGGTGCAAACCAAGGCGCTTTATACTTTGATACATCTGCACAAATTGGTTTTTTCCAAGGTGATGGTTCTGGTTCAACAGAAGCCTATTTAGCAACAAACGCCTTATATCGTGACCCAGCGGCTTGGTATCACATAACTTTTGTCTATGACTCGGCAAACGCAACATCTGCGAATCGGTTATTGATGTATGTGAATGGCGTACAAGTAACTTCTTTTGCTTCTGCAACATACCCATCATCCAGCCTTGCATCAAAAATAAATGCAAACGGCGTAGTTCATGCAATCGGTGTATTGCCTACATCATCTACAAATTTCTTTGATGGCTACATGGCAGAAGTCAACTTCATTGATGGACAAGCCCTAACCCCATCATCGTTTGGTGCGTACAGCATCTACAACCAGTGGCTGCCTAAAAAGTACGCTGGCACATACGGCACTAACGGCTTCTACCTGCCATTTACCAACAACGCAAGCGCAGCAACACTTGGCAACGACTTTAGCGGTAACAGCAACACTTGGACAACCAACAACATCAGCGTAACTGCGGGGGTAACCTACGACAGCATGACCGATGTGCCTACGCTGACCAGTGCGACTGCGGCTAATTTTGCTGTGTTGAATCCTTTGGACAAAGCAACACTTGCATCAATGTCAGATGGGAATTTAAAACTTACAAACGCATCGGCTGGTGATGGTGGTACTCGCTCAACAATTGCTTGCACCGATGGAATGTGGTATGCAGAACTTATTGTTGGTAGCACGACTAATGCAAATTCTGCAATATCTTTTGGGTTGATTTCAACCACAGTTGGGATTGGTGCAGTTAGTGGATATAACACTGTCAATGCTTTTACCCTTTATGCGTCTAATCTAAGTCAAATAAATAACAGTGGCTCAATTACTGGTGCTGGTTCGCCTTTTTCTGCTGGTGATATTCTTCAAGTTGCGTTTGATAGAACCAATAATCGTGCATGGGTTGGGAAAAATAATTCTTGGTTTGACAGTTCATTTGGCACTACTGGGAATCCATCCACAGCCGCCAATCCAACTTTTAGCAGCATACCAACGACAAATCCCTTGGCTATTTTTGCGTATGCGTATGCTAATAGTGCAAATGCCAACTTTGGTCAACAGCCATTCACCTACACACCCCCAAGCGGCTATGTAGCCCTCAACACTTTCAACCTATAAGACTATGCCAACAACATACGCAATTCCTGATGGTCGAGTGGCAATGGCGGCTACGCTGTACACGGGTAATGCCACAGCGAGAAGTATTAGCAACGAAGTCAACGGCGTATCAATGCAACCTGACTTTGTTTGGATTAAAGACCGCAGCGTAGCCAACGATCACTACCTGTTTGACTCGGTGCGGGGCGCTGGAAAAGAACTGTTCTCCAATCTGACTGCGGCAGAGGTCACAGACGTGAATCAACTTACTGCATTCAACAGCAACGGGTTCAGCCTCGGTACGGGTAATGGTTCAAACAGCACAAGTTCGGCAATAGCCGCATGGCAATGGAAAGCAGGAGGCACTGCTGTCTCTAACACTGCTGGCTCAATAACCTCGTCAGTGTCGGCTAACACTACGGCAGGGTTTAGCGTGTTGACTTATACAGGGACGCTTGCTGCTGCAACAATTGGGCATGGACTGGGTGTTGCGCCACAAATGATTATTACAAAAAATCGCGCTCAGGCTGGATATAACTGGCGTGTGTACCATGTTTCAATTGGTGCAACAAACTATATGTCGCTTAACCTAACTAGCGCATCTGCGGCTGCTTCAAGCGTGTGGAATAACACAACGCCTACGTCCACAGTATTTTCTGTTGCGGCAGACGGTGGTTCAAATAATACTGACACGATGGTAGCCTACTGCTTCGCCCCAGTAGCAGGGTATTCAGCCTTTGGTAAATACACAGGCAATGGAAGTGCTGAGGGGCCTTTTGTGTACACAAACTTCCGTCCTCGGTTTGTTTTAATAAAGTCATCAAGCGATGCAGTTAATTGGTATGTGTACGATACATCTAGGGACACTAGCAACCTTGCTGGAAACCAACTGTACCCAAACTTATCAAACGCAGAAGTTTCTAGCGTAGGGATAGATATATTGTCTAACGGCTTTAAGGTGCGTTATAACGCATCTCCATTAAACGCTTCTGGCTCAACACATATTTACGCTTGTTTTGCAGAAAACCCATTTAAGTTTGCAAATTCACGCTGATACAAAGGAACATTATGTTTTTACTAAACGGAACACCATTGGGCATTGACAGCCCTTTTACCTACAACGACACGCAATATCCTTCTAACTGGCTGCGCCTTGCAAGCCAAGAGGAACGTGCTGCCATTGGCATTACAGAGGTCGAGGACGAGCCTCGATATGACGACAGATATTTTTGGGGACATAACAATCCAAAGCTGTTGAATGACCGTGAGGAAGTTGACCAAGAAGGCAACCCAATGTATGTCAAGGTTCTTGGTGTTGTTGACGGTAAACCAGCAATGGTTAATTCAACAGAACGCCTAGTGACCAAAGGTTTGAAAAGCAACCACCTAGCGCAGACAAAGGTCACAGCAAACCAATTGCTGTCAGCAACAGATTGGATGGTTATCCGCAAGGCAGAGCGTGATGTGGCTATCCCTGCCGCAACAGTGACCTACCGTGCCGCTGTGCTTACCGAATGCGACAGGCTGCTGGCTGCTATTGCTGCTGCCTCTGATGTACCTGCTCTAATGGCTGTGTCGGCTGCATGGCCTGAAAGCAACTAATCATGAACCAAGATGAACGTACTCAATTAATTGCCGATATTGCAGAAGCATTTAAAGCATCGTCTAACTTGTCTGATGATGAGGTACGTTGGGTTAAGTTGGCTATCCATAGGCAAGAACAATCTATAAAACTACGTCAAGCAATTATTGAGAAAACACTAGGTGGCTTAGTATGGACTGCTTTAGCTGCACTAGCATACATCTTAATTGACTTTTTAAAGAGCCACGGATTCAAGTGATTGAACTACTCGCATCAGCATATACACCTTGGAATAATACTGAAACAAAGATTGTATTAGTATGTAGGGTAGTGTTGCCTAGTGAGAAGTATGGAGCTAATGAGTTTTTAGATAAGGATGGTAGAGTTTGCAGGTGGGTGTTGGAGACTAAGAATGATCGACCCAATTAGTGCGTTTGCTATAGCTCAAGGGGCTATTAAAGGTATTCAAGCTGCTATTAAGATGGGTAAGGATGTACAGGGCATAACGCATGACGTTATGAAGTTCTTTGATGCTAAGGATGCAGTAGCTAAGGAGGCTATTAAAGACCCCAAGAAGAAGTATAGTTCTGACACTAGTCAGGCAATGTCAACTGTAATGCAACTGCATGAGTTAAATAAAGCAGAAGAAGAATTAAAGTGGCACTTTATTAATCAGGGACAGAGTGCGTTATGGACGCAGATAGTGCTAGAGCGTAACAGCATTGTACAAAGACGTAAGACACAGGAAATATTAGATGCTAAAGCAGCAGCTAATAGAAAGAAAGAGATAGACGAGGTTATTATAGCGGCGTTATGTATATTAGTAGCAGCAGCCATATTTACGTTGGTGGCTTGGGGTGTAATTGCAATGAAAGGAAAATTCTGATGCTTCCACTTAAAGAAATTATTGGTTTTGGTACTCAACTAATAAACAAACTCATACCCGACCCCGAAGCCAAGGCCAAAGCCCAATTGGAACTTGCCACACTTGCCCAAAGCGGTGAACTGGCAAAGATGGCTAACGAGACTGACCTTTATAAGACTGAGCAAGCTGGAGTATCTGAACGATGGGATGCAGATATGTCATCCGATAGTTGGCTATCAAAGAACATTCGCCCTATGGCTTTAGTAGCAATCTTTGTAGGTTACTTTGTATTTGCCATGATGAGTGCCTTTGGCTACAACGCACAGGCTTCTTATGTTGAATTGCTTGGGCAGTGGGGTATGTTAGTTATGTCGGCTTACTTTGGTGGTCGTACTTTAGAAAAGATTATGGAAATGAGAGCTAAGAAGTAATATGACACAACTATCTATTAACTTTTCTTTAAAAGAATTTATCAAAAGTGATACTGCTACTCGTAAAGGACTAGATAATACTCCAACACCCGACGTAGTTGCAAACTTACAAAAACTTGTAGACAATGTAGTACAACCTATTAGAAACCATTATAATAAAGTAATCACTATTAATAGTGGTTATAGGTCTATTGAAGTTAATACTTCTGTAGGTGGTTCTAAAACGTCAGATCACTGTAAAGGTATGGCGGCTGACATTGAAATTAGTGGTGTAGCTAACTTTGATTTAGCACAACACATTGTGGATACATATAAGTTTACACAAGTTATTTTAGAATTCTATACGCAAGGTATTTCTGATTCAGGATGGGTTCACGTAAGTTACGATGCAAATAACTTAAAATGTGAAGTTTTAACAGCCGTTAAACAAGATGGCAAAACTATTTATATGAAAGGTTTACATAAGTAATATGGCACTCTCTAAAGAAAAATCACAGAAGTCTATTAGTAAAAACATCAGTAAAATGGTGAATGAAGGAATGCCACAGAAACAAGCTGTCGCAATTGCTATGTCTAAAGCAAAAAAAGAAATGCCTAAGCGTGGTAGTCGCACAGCTAAGAACAAGGCTAAAAAATGAAAATGGCATACGTTGAGTGGGAAGATGCAGCCGACATTGACGAAGCTCCGTGGGCTACACATGAGGATGAAGATTTTAAATATACACCTGTACTAGTAAACCAAATTGGTTACTTGTTGTACGATGGGCCTGAAGGCATTGTGTTAACCTCTGCATACATTGAGGGTGGCACTGTTGGTTGTCGTACACAAATTCCTAGAGGTATGGTACGTAAAATGACTGTGACCAACACTAATGACTGATAGAACTAAATTTTTAGATGGTAGTAGTAAACGAGTAATCTTAGGATTATTCAAAGAGTTTGCACGTTGTGACGTAAAGTTTAAACCTGTATTTACATTACAAGAAGTTAAAGAACTATTCTTGGACTGCCGTGACCCGTCTGAATATGCTGTTGCTATGGAGTTGTTAGGTGATTGGGAACACTGGTTAGAAGTACGTAACCATGTTTTGATTAAACCACACGTAGATAAGTGGCAAGCAGAACTAGCAGTTAAACTTCGATCTGAAGCAATTATGCAGATGAAGCAACATGCTAAACAACCCGGTGGTACAGCAGCAGCTAAGTGGCTTGCTGAGAAGGGTTACAAAGAAGATGAAGGCAAACGCTTACCCGGTCGCCCTAAAGAGGCTAAAGAGGTTGTTGCACAACCCACAGGACGTATTGCAGGGGATATGGCTAGACTTGGTATTGTAATGGGAGGAAAGAAATAATGCCGTACATGACCGCAGGAAAAAGAGACTACAAGAAACAACAGGCGTATGATGGCAAACCATCTGTAGTTAAAGATAGAGCTAAACGTAATAAAGCACGTAGAGATATGGTGGATGAAGGTAAGGTGTCTAAAGGTGACGGTAAAGATGTTGACCATAAGAATCCGTTGAGTAAAGGTGGTGGTACAGCACGTAGTAATTTACGTGTTACTAGTAAGAGTGCCAATCGTAGCTTTGCACGTACTAAAACAGGAAAGATGAAATAATGCCTAAAGATAGTCGTTTAGAACGTGCTGGTGTATCTGGTTTTAATAAGCCTAAACGTACTCCTAGTCATGCTACTAAAAGCCACGTAGTTGTTGCTAAAGAAGGCGACAATGTTAAAACTATTAGATTTGGACAGCAAGGCGTAACTGGTGATAAAGAACCTACAGCACGTCAAGCATCCTTTAAAGCACGCCATGCTAAGAACATTGCTAAAGGTAAAATGAGTGCTGCTTATTGGTCTAATCGTGTGAAGTGGTAGTATGATAAAAAAATACACTAAAAATTGTAGTTTATGTAATGCTGAACAAACGTATGGTAGATTAGATCATCTTAAAGCTGCGTTAAAAGGTGACTGGAAATGTAAATCTTGTTCTAATTCAACTAATAATTTTAAAGGTCGTTTAGGACTTATGCCCTATACTTGGTTTGAAGTAAAACGTAAAGGTGGAATTAGTAGAGGATTGTTTTGGGATTTAGAACCACAAGATATTATTGATTTATTTGAACAACAAAATGGTTTATGTGCATTAACTAACTGGCCTATAACATGGTCTGAAAAAGGATTAACAGCTACTGTGTCAATTGATCGTATTGATTCTAGTGAAGGGTACATTAAAGGTAATGTACAACTGTTACACAAAGATGTAAATATGGCTAAACAACAATACTCGCAAGATTACTTTATTGAGATGTGTAAAGCAATCGGAAACAAAGTTAAATGGTAACTGAAAAAGAACTTGTTAAACAAGCAGCAGAAGCTGACTTGTTGACGTTTATTAAACTTGTAGCTCCGCATCGTGTACTAGGCACAGTGCATGAGGAACTATGTAGTTGGTGGAGTAGAGAAGATGCTAAGGACAATCAATTAGTGTTGCTGCCACGTGACCATCAAAAGAGTGCTATGATCGCATATAGGGTTGCTTGGTGGGTTACTAAGCACCCTGAAACCACAGTGCTATATGTGTCTGCTACAGCTAACTTAGCAGAGAAGCAACTTAAAGCAGTTAAGGATATTTTTCTATCTGACATTTATAGATTTTATTGGCCTGAGATGGTCAATGAAATGGAAGGTAAACGAGAACGTTGGGCTGCTGATGAGATTTCAGTAGATCACCCTAGTCGTAAGGCAGAAGGAGTACGTGATGCTACAATTAAAGCAGCAGGTATTACCGCTAACGTTACTGGACTGCATTGTACTATTGCCGTACTAGATGACGTAGTTGTTCCTGATAATGCTTATACACAACTAGGTAGAGATCAAGTTAGATCGTTCTACTCACAACTATCTTCTATTGAATCTACTGGCGCACGAGAGTGGGCTGTTGGTACTAGATACCATCCCGGTGACTTGTACAAAGATATGATGGAAATGACGGAAACATATTATGATGAAGTTACTGACGAAGAAATTGAAAACGAAGTATATGAGGTATATGAGCGTACAGTAGAAACTAATGGTGAGTTTCTTTGGCCTAAACAACGTAGAACTGATGGTAAAACATTTGGTTTTGATGCACGAGAACTTGCACGTAAAAAAGCTAAGTATTTAGATATTACTCAGTTTTACGCTCAATATTATAATAATCCTAATGCTGTCGAAACTCAACTTATTGACCGTAGCAGGTTTAATTATTATGATCGTAGTAAAATCGAGAACTTTAGCGGAGCATGGTATTTTGGAGATAAACTATTACACATTTACGCCAGTATGGACTTTGCTTATTCTATAAGTGCTACATCTGATTATACTGTTATTATAGTAGTTGGTATTGACGAAGATAATAATTATTATGTACTAGATATTGATAGATTTAAAACTAATAAGATTAGTGTTATGTACGATAAAGCAGAGTTAGTATTTCGTAAGTGGAAGTTTAAAAAGATGCGCTGTGAAGTAGTTGCAGCACAAAGACTTATTGTAGGACAGTTTAAAGATTATATGCGTAGTCAAAATATTGTCTTTACAATTGACGAATATAATCCACCACGTAATATGAGTAAACTAGAACGTATTGCAGCTATATTAGAACCTCGTTATACTAATAATCAGATATTACATTACAAGGGTGGTAACTGCCAAACACTAGAAGAAGAACTAATGATGAATAATCCAGAACATGACGACATTAAAGATGCGTTAGCGTCCTGTGTAGAGATTTGTAAATCCCCTGTTTCTAATAGAACATGGGGAAAACGCACAAATGTAATTGCTTTTAACTCAAAATATGGTGGCGTAAGTTACTAATAAGGAAATAAATAATGAATGATAATATTCAAGTTAGTTATAAAGACGACTCACTAGCTAATAAAATTACTGATATGTGGGTACGTTGGGATAGTGGGCGTAGTGTTTGGAAATCTAATCAACAAGAGTTACGTAATTATCTTTTTGCTACTGATACACGTACTACATCTAATAGTAAATTACCGTGGAAAAACTCCACAGTAACTCCTAAACTTACTCAGATTAGAGACAATTTACATGCTAATTATATGGCTGCATTGTTCCCTTCTGAGAACTGGTTTTTCTTTGAATCTACAGACCAAAACAAGGATTTAGCTGCTAAACGACAAGCAATTGTAAACTATTTAAAACAGAAACTTAAAGCCTCTGATTTCCAACTTTTAGTATCTCAATTAATATATGATTATATTGACTTTGGTAATGTCATAGTTACCTATGATTATGTACGAGATGTAATTAGTGATGAGACAGGCAATGTAGTTAAACGATATATTGGCCCTAAAGCCTATCGTATTAACCCTAATGATATTGTTTTTAATCCTTTAGCAGAGACATTTACTAAAACTCCAGTAGTACGTAGGATGTTAAAATCTATTGGTGATTTATTATCTGATATTGAAACTAAACCTAATTTAAATTATAATAAAGCAGTGGTTGATAAGGCTATGTCTTTCCGTCAAAACTATAGGGATGACCCTGAGTTTAAGAAGGAAATTAATATGGCTATTGACGGGTTTGGTAGTGCTGATGAATATCTAGAAAGTGATATGGTTGAACTGCTAGAATTCTGGGGAGACATATATGACCCAGATACTAAACAGTTACTCCGTAACCAGTTGGTAACTATTATTGATCGTAAATGGGTATTGCGTAAACAACCTAATCCTTTGTGGACAGGTAACAAACCAATGCACCATTGTGGCTGGAGATTGCGTACAGATAATCTGTGGGCACAAGGGCCTCTAGATCAATTGGTTGGAATGCAATATCGTATTGACCACTTAGAGAATTTGAAAGCAGACGTATTTGATTTGATTGCATACCCTGTTATGGTAGTATATGGTAATACTGTAGAAGAATTCCAATACGAACCCGGAGCAACTGTATTTGTTGGAGATGAGGGTAAAGTAGATTTTATCCGTCCTGATGCTACAGCACTTCAAGCAGACTTGCAAATTAATGAACTTATGAATCGCATGGAGGAACTTGCTGGAGCACCTAAGCAAGCAATGGGTATTCGTACTCCCGGTGAGAAAACTAAATATGAAGTGCAGAGTTTAGAGAATGCTGCTGGTCGTATCTTTCAAAGTAAAGTTAGTTGGTTTGAACGTAATATTCTAGAACCTCTTTTGAATGGTATGTTAGCAGAATCTGTACGTAACTTTGAGGGTGTGGAACGTATTCGTTCTATTGATGAAGAATATAATACTGAATCCTATGTTGAAGTTACTAAAGATGACTTAATGGCAGAAGGTAAGATTTACCCTGTAGGCGCACGTCACTTTGCAGATCAAGCTAGATTCGTACAAGAGTTGGCACAAACTATTTCTGCTGTACAAGCTATTCCCGGAGTAGCTGCACACATGTCAGGAAAGGCTATTGCTAAGGCTTTAGAGGAGAACTTAGGCTGGCAGAACTACAAGATTGTGAAAGACAATGCAATGGTGTTTGAACAAGCTGAAACACAACGACTTATCAATCAAATCTCAGAAGATGTACAGACAGAAGCAACCATCAACCCAGAGGGGGTTGACATTCCTCCAGAAATGATGTAATATGAATAAGACATTACTTAACAATAGACCTAAAGATAGTAGTATAGAAGAATTTACTAAGACATGGAATAACAGTAGTTATGTATTTGAAGTATTATATAAGACATTAAATGATATGAATACAGAACTACATAACATTAAGAAAGATGACTTTGACTGTCCTAACCACTATGCTAAGTTAAGTTTTAACTTAGGGCAGTCTAAAATGATTGAACACGTACTATCCTTACTACCTGATTCAGCTAAGTAGGGTAACATTTTTCAACAACTGCACACTTAGGCAGTTAACTTTTAGGAGCAAACCGCATGACCGATGCAACAATCTTTGGTGGTAACGGAGACAACCAAGCCACCACAATGCCAGCAGTGACAACTGATGGGCAACTTTTTACCGCACTGGTCGGTGAAAATCAAAAGTATAAGACACCAGAAGATTTAGCCAAAGCCTACGCTAATGCCGATCAGTTTATTGATACTTTGAAAGAAGAAAATCGTAAATTGCGAGAGCAGACAGTTGCAGCCAAGACTATTGATGAGGTGTTGGAACGTATGTCAAAACAAAGCAATGCATCAGAGAACGACAATCCTCCTGTTCAGGGTTATACCCCTGAAGATGTGCAACAGCTTGTAGAGAAGACGTTGACGGGACGAGAAGTAGCTAAGACAAAAGAAACTAATCTGATGTTAGCAGATAAACTTATGAAAGATAAGTTTGGAAGTAAAGCAGAAGAAGTATTTAAACAACGTGCAAATAACCCAGATAAAACACGTATTCTTATGGAACTAGCCGCCAACGACCCACAAGAGTTTGCATCTATGTTTAGTGGAGTTTCCCCAAACTATGCTAATGCAATGGATACAGGTTCTATGAATACAACTTCAGTACCTTCTACTGGTGGTGATCGAAGTAATATTGAAGGGTCAAAAGAATGGGCTGCTAAAGTCCGTAAAGAAAGCCCTTCGACATATTGGTCACAAGACTTCCAGTATAAGTTACAACAAACTGTTACTAAAAACCCATCCCTATATTTTGGGACTTAAAGGAGAATTAAATGGCTGGTGTAGATTATGCAAAGGTTAATGAGCATCTAGTTCGTACAGAACTGTGGTCTGCTGAATTAAAAGATATTTTACAAGAACAATTGATGGGTACGAAATATGTTCGTATGCTCAATGGTTTCCCTGATGGTAATCAATTTACCATTCCCTCAATCGGTGAATTGCCAATGCGTGAAACTGCTGAAAACACACCCGTTGTGTATGATGCAATGGATACTGGTGAGTTCACTTTTACAATTGATCGTTACGTTGAATCCGCTACCTATATCACTGATAAGGCAAAGCAAGACAGCTACTACGCTCAACAACTCATTGGTATGTTCCCTACCAAAATGCGCCGTGCTTTGGATGAAAACTTGGAATCGTCTGTTTTCTCTTTGGCTAACCAACAAACTTCAGGTAATGCTAACGCCATCAATGGTGCAGATCATCGCTTTGTAGCTTCTGGTTCTACTAACACTGTGTTGGCTCTTGCTGACTTTGCTAAAGCTAAATATGCTTTGGACAAGGCACAAGCTGGCGGTGCTCGTGTAGCGATCATTGACCCATCTCAAGAGTATGTGTTTAACACTTTGGTAGGTGCTCAAGCATTTACTAACAACCCTGCTTTTGAAGGTATTGTTCAAGGTGGTTTTGTTAATGAAGTAACTGGTATGCGTTTTATCCGTAACATCTTCGGTTTTGATGTGTACGTATCTAACTTCTTACCTGCTGCTACAGAAGCTGCATCATCTACTTTGGGTGGTGTTACCGTACCTGCTACTCCAACCGTGAACATGTTCATGTCTGTTGGTGGTGACTTGACTCCGTTTGTTGGTGCTTATCGCCAAATGCCTCGTGTAGAATATGAGCGTAACAAAGATTTGCGTCGTGACGAATACGTTATGAACGCACGTTTTGGTTTGAAACTCTATCGTCCTGAGTGCTTGGTATCTGTTATCACCAAGAACACAATCTGATATTGAAAGGACTATAAAATGACTCGTGCTTCTACATGGACTAACTCCGATGGTTTGGTTGTCGGTTTTGGTAATAATTTCCCTGAGCGTAATGACGCTGGTGTCAACGAAGTTGATGGCAACGACAAGAGTGCCCAACTGAACATCACTTACCAGAGTACTTCTGGTGCAAGTGGTGCTAAAGTTAGCATTCCTGCTGGCTCTATTATCAAGAACGTATACCTAAAAGTTGGTACTGCTTGGGTAGGTGGAACTTCTTTGACGTTTGGTGATGCAAGTGATGCTGATGGCTGGATTACAGCTACACAAGCTGCTACTGCTAACCTTACCGCAAATGCTGCTATTCAAGCTCAAGGTGCGTATGCATATACTTCTACAGAAGGCCAATTGCCTCCTAAAGCGTATGCTGCTGCCACTGACGTGTATGTCACTGTTGCTGGTACATTCACTGCTGGTACAGCTACCATTGTCGTAGAATACGTTTGATAGCGTAAGAGGGGTTTCCTGCGTAGCGGGATTCCTCTCTTTTCTTTTGGAGAAATAATGCCCTCAGTACAACACTCTGCTATTACTGACCCTAATATCCATGAGCCTAAAGGTGTAGCAGCAGCTACAGTTAATAAAGTATACGTATCTAATGGTTCAGGTAGTGGAACATGGCAAAAGGTTAGTCCTCCACAACTAGCAGGTATCACGACTAATGGTCAAGCAGGAGATACAGTTACTGTCGATGGTAGTGGTAACTTTGTATTTACAGGTACTCCACACGGTCAAGTACACTTCTATAATCTAACTTCTCCGTACACACTAACATACCCATCCTCATTTACAAAACTTGCACCTACTACTACAGCAGGTGGAGTTCCCTCTAACTTTACAGAAGCTAACACAGCTAGACTTACGTACACTGGTACAGACAGTGTTCCTATGTCTATTAGTTATTCTGTATCACTAGACCAAACATCAGGTTCTCTTAGAGATTTAGTTGTTGCAATTTATAAAAATGGCAGCATAACAAATGGATATTCTGTAGTAAGTGCTACGTCAAGTGAAAAACACAACATGTCAGGAGTACACACTATAACTCTGGCTACCAATGACTATGTAGAGTTATATATTCTAAACAATGGTGCTAGTGGTAATATACGTTTGTATGCAATGCAACTAAACGCTATTTTCGCAGGGGCATAATATGGCGAAACTAACACTGTTAGACATGACTCAAAATATTCTGTCTGCTATGGACAGTGACCCTGTAGATTCTATTGATGAAACAGTGGAAGCAGTACAAGTAGCAGATTTAATTAAAGAAGCATTCTTTGACATTATAAGCCAGCGTGACTGGCCTTTTCTATTTCAACTTGTACAACTTACTGGTTTAGGAGATACTTCTAATCCAACTAAGATGCAGATGGGCGGTACATGGAATAAAGTTAAATGGATTAAGTATAACAAGAAAGAAATTGAATACTTAACTCCTGAAGACTTTAAGAATGTAATTGACAATCGAGTAGTACAAGCTAACGTTGTAGATGCTAACGGATATGTCATTAATGCTGACCCTCAGTATTGGACTAGCTATGATGATGTGAACGTTCACTTTGACGGATACAACTCTACAGTGGAAAGCACCCTTGTAGGGGCTAAAACAAGCGTATATGCGACTGTAGCTGCAAGTTGGACTCACAGTGACAACTTTGTTCCTAGCATCCCTGAGAAGTTCTTTCCTACACTGTTGGCAGAAGCAAAGAGTCAAGCCTTTGTTAACTTAAAGCAACAAGCAAATAACCGAGAAGAACGTAAAGCACAACGTGGTAAGAACACCATGCGTAATGAAGCGTGGCGTAATGAGAACGGTGAAGTTAAGTATAACAACAAAGTTAACTACGGAAGAAACTAATGGCTACAAAAAAACTAAGTCCTGCTGATTATCGCAAAGCAGCAGAAGACAAAACTATTCCTCAAGAAGTACGTAATACATTTCTAGACAAAGCTGTAGAAATTGAACAACGTGCCTATCAGAATTCTAAAGAAATTAAAGATGTGAATAGTCACAAATGGAAGGGTACACAATGAGTGAAGCAGTTGATCGTGTAATGGCTAAAGCCTTAAAACAAAAACAAGAATCTAAAGAACGTAAAGAAGAACGAGAGTTAGCTGGAGAAGTTAATAAACTTGTTATTGAAGTACAACCCACTGGTTTGTATTCAGTACGTTACTCCTTGTCTGGCCCTGTGCCTGACGAACTTAAAGGTTTGTTTACACGTAAAGAACGTATTGTAGCCATTGCAGATCGCCGTGGCTTAACTATACAAGGAACAGTATAAATGGCTACAACTAGTGTTAAAGACAGTTTTACATTCGTAGGAGGTCTAAACACTGAGGGTGGTTATTTTATTACGCCTGAAAACTCTTGGAAAGAGGGAGTTAATGTTGTTCCTAACACCGATGGAACACTA
>Ga0208974_1000122_pt1 | contig 34819 bp, 39 predicted proteins | sample GreLakmeER15MSRF_FD_187699 | JGI IMG/M metagenome (GOLD analysis project Ga0208974, IMG submission 187699) | Freshwater lentic microbial communities from great Laurentian Lakes, MI, USA - Great Lakes metaG ER15MSRF (SPAdes) | ecosystem: Environmental > Aquatic > Freshwater > Lake | place: Great... | reverse complement strand
GTTGCTTAAGAACATTACCTTTCCCTGACTTCCCAAAGAAGTCATTGCTTTAATTACTTTTTCAGAATCAGGTAGGTCTTCCCCAGTGCTGGCATCTACAATACGATACGGAACTAGTACAAGTTCGACACCTTGTGGTAGTTTATCGTACTCCATCCCAACAAATTTTAATTTGCCTTCTGGAGTTTCTGTAGCAAACGGAGCAAATAATACTTCGCAGGTTACTTGTTTGTTGACAAGAAATTCAGGACCTAACGCACTGTCAACCATTTCGATAGCTTCCATTGTCTCGTTAAACAGATCGTCAAATAATTGTGCCCTGTCTAAAATTTCTGGGTCAGTTGTGCCTTTTTGCTGATGGTATTGTACAAACCCTGCTTGGTATCGAGGCTCAGTACGGCTAGTGCCCATAAAAGGTTTACCATCTGCGTTCTTACCAAAGCGTCCACCAAATCCGTCTACCTTAACATTTAATGGAATATCTTGTAATTTAAAATTTCCATTACCGTCGTGTATCTCATCTAGTAAATCTAAAAAATCTGCAGGTTTTAAATCACGCAGGTGTGGCATTCCTTTACGTAACTGTGCCTTCACTTCTGCTTCATTTAAAGAAGGTGCAGGTTTTTTCTTTGCGTTAAAATCATCTTCGTATTCTTTTGCCATTTGAAGAACTTGTTTACGCAATCCTTTCATACCTGTGTTGTCTAACAGATAATCGATAGCGGTCATCTTTGTTTTAAAGTCTGATGCTGGATCATCTGCGTCAATCATTTGAGCGCCTTTGCCAAAGTTAATCTTTAAAAATTCTTGGACAGCAACCTGTTGTTGTTCAGGTGTAAAATATTGCTTCATTAATTCTACGGTACCGACAAGACTAGCCATCATTTGAGTTTCATTATCTTGTGCAGGAACACCGAAGAATTGTTCAAACTGTGAACTCATGTCTTTAATATAATTGCTTTCGGCGGGGCTTAATGGAACCATAACAGGTATACCATTAATTTCAAGCGGTACATTTTCTTCCGGAGTTGGTTGACGGTACTTAGCACGAACACCCCCACCACCTACACTGGCTACAGCAAAACTAAAGTTAGCATCATTTAACGGAGGAGGAGGATTATTAATATCTGAAATTAATTCTTTGCCATCATCACCGCCAAATAACTTTATACCTTTATTTTTTCCAGCGCCTGCTACCTTTGCAATATATTTGTCAGTCGGAGCAACTTTAGCCAGTGAACGGTATAGCCATTGACGGAATACACCTTTCATTCCTGCTTCTAGGTCTTCCCATGCACTACCGTGACTTATCTGCGCCCAATCAGTTGGGATCTCAAAGCCTCGTTTATCTGCGATATAGTCAACAAATTCTAAGTCAACTTGTAGTGTAATAGGCGGTTCGTTTATTTGCCATAAGGCTAACCACTGGTCACTGCCTTTCTTTGTTCCTACTAAGGTAGCACTACCTACACTCTTTCCTATATTCTTATGTACAAATTCTTCTATCTGCGGTTCAAGTCTACGATCAATCTGGGTATCAACATCACCTACTTTTTTCTTTACTCGTTGAAAGTCTTGATCAGTTACTCCTATTTCTTTAGGATTAGCATCTGACTCTGGTTGTTTTGGATCAAATTTTGGATTCGGTTGACGTAACATCATAAACCACTTACTAGAGCCACTAATAAATGTATCTACTTCTTTTTCTAAGAGCTCGTGGCTCCAAATAGGTCTTCCATATTGCCTGGTAAACGTATTGTTAATATCAACTAACAGTTGCTTCACAGCAGGTTGCATTGCCGCACGATTTTTTGAATCTATCTTCCCTGCGCTATGTGTTCCGGGGATCCCTGTCCATCCTACAGTAGGTGTTCCGCTAGCAGTGTGACTGGCTAAGTTTCCGCCCTCGGTTAAAATTTTAGGAGAAAATAACTGAGTTAATAACACATCAATCTCCTAATTTATATCTGTCTTTTTTAATATCTTCGACGTATTTTTCTGCTAATCTTTTACAGAGCTCTTCTCGAAATTCCCTGTCAAACAGTTTTCTCGGGTTGTGGGGCATCTTTTCTTCTTTATGAAACTCTAAACATGCTTCTTCAACCATTGGCATCCAGCATTCGGTGTATTTTTTCATGTCAACATTGCCTTTTTTCTTAGCACGAGCAATATCCTGCGCAATCGGCATAACATGTTTTTTATGTATGTCGTCGTGATCTAGTATATACCAGAACAACTCGTTTGCTAGTTTTTCTCTTTCTGTTTGAGAATCTTTGTCATGATCTAGTCTAGGATCATGGTCTTTTACAGAAGCAACGCTGAAGAATTCGAATAGTTTCATAATTTTAACCAAAAAGAGAGTTATACTCCGTATGGAGTATTTATTCTGATTTAACCGATCGAAGATTTAGTGGTTGTAGTTGATAAACTGAACAGACCCGTTAGGATTGTCGCTACTACGCAGTACAACAGCACGTACCCATACAAAATTTCCGTTAAAATTTAAATATGATGTAGTTGTTGTAGCCAGCAACGGAAACGAAGGATAATTTACAGAAGAATTTGTTATAGTAAACCAATCTGCTTCTACAGGATCTGTAGCTAATGTGGCCTGTGTAGTTAGCGTACCTATAAAATTAGGTGTAACTGTATACGTTACTGTATGTAACCCGTCGCTAGATCCGAAGTATCCGTCACCCTTTTCTTTGGTGCTTTTGAACATTCTACTACCATCGCTTGCAACACTAGTAGAAGGAATAGCAACGCTGGTAGCAGTACTCGTACCAGTTCCGATTGCAAATTTAAATTGTAGGCTTAATGCAGGCATCAAGTATTTATGTTAGAGCTTAAGATAAATTCTTGAATTTTTTTACAACCATTTCCTAAAAACAGCAGGACCATGCTTAACATTTTTTCATCAACAATGTAAAAAAACGGATTTTGAACATAGTGAACTGTACTGCCGTCAAGCCATTTTCTAGTTGTATTTGCCATTTGTATTTTTTCAGGGTATTTTTCTAGCCATTGTATAAACTGTTCTCGAGCATCTTGTTTTAGGTTTTCTCGGATGTAAACTCTAAATCTAAACTTTTTATAGGGAAAATTGTTGCAAATTATCTGTTTGTGACCGTTCTCTATTAAGAATTTATACTGCTCGTCATTTTCCGGAGCAGTAATAGCTGTAATCCAAGGGCGCATTTCTTTTTTAATATTTTCTAATAGATTGATGTCTTTACAAAATATATTAAAATGATTTCCTTCAGTCCTAACTTTAATGTCTTGTCCTTCAAGTACATCTATAGTTTTTTTGGTGAATTTTTTTAGTTCGAATTTGTTTATACCTCTCTCACTAGCATAACCATTATTTTCGTGATCACACCACTCAAGTGTTTTTAGTGCGCCCAATCTTTGAACTCTATACGACCCCTGAACGTAACATTCTACCTTAATGGGCCATTTATTGTAAAATAATTTTTTAGTCACTAATTGTTGCATCAGCATTGCTTTCATCAATCTTTTGTTTTACAGGAAGTACATCTACATAGTTAAGAACCAACTCGTCTGATTTAACTACGATTTCAACAATACCGCCATTAACTAATTTTCCAAATAGAATTTCTTTACTTAATGGTTTCTTAATAAACTCGTCAATTGTTCTTTGTAATGGTCTTGCTCCCATCTTACTATTAAATCCTTTCTTAATTAAGAATTCAACAGTGTCAACATCTGGACGTACATGAACATTTTTGTCTTTAAGTAATGCGTTAAGTTCGTCGATAAATTTCTTAACAACCTTAATCATTGTCTGTTGATCCAGTTTACCAAATTTAATAATACCATCTAAACGATTGCGGAACTCTGGACTAAAAAATCTATTAACAGCATCTTTAGGATCCCCGTCACGGTCTAGGCTACCGAAGCCCACTGAATTCTTTTCAGCATCAGCGGCCCCAATGTTACTAGTCATAACAATAATAGCATTGCGCCCGTCTGCCTTCTTACCATTGGATCCTGTAACAAATCCGTTATCCATTAGTTGTAACAATACAGTTAGAACATCCGGATGGGCTTTTTCGACTTCGTCTAATAACAAAATACAGTTGGGATGTTCTTGTAGTTTAGTAATAAGTTGTCCTGCGTTATCTTCGAATCCTACATATCCTGGAGGAGCTCCGATAAATTTTGATACAGCATGTTTTTCTTGAAATTCACTCATATCAAATCGAACAAGTTCAACTCCCATACTAGAAGAAAGTTGTTTAGCAACTTCTGTCTTACCAACCCCAGTTGGTCCTACAAATAAGAAACTACCAACTGGTTTGTTTAGAGATTTTAATCCAGCTTGTGCAATAAAAATTTTATCTAGTAAGATTTCAATTGCCTTCTCTTGACCGAATACTTTAAGTCTCATATTCTTATCGAGATCTTTAAGATTTTTATTTTCTTTGGCTGCAATTTGATCTAACGGTAAACCTGTGATCTTACTTACTTCAAATACAATTTCGTCATGATCAACAGTTCCGTTTTCTTCGTCTTTAACTTTAAACCGAGCACAGGCACAATCAATAAGATCAAACGCTTTGTCTGGCAATTTTTTATCTGTCATGTATTTTATAGAATACTTAACGCTGTCAACAACTGCTTGTTTGGTAATTTTTACACCGTGATGTTTTTCATAATATTTTTTAATACCTGAAACAATTTTAATTGCGGTAGCTTCGTCAGGCTCACCTACAATAACACGTTGGAATCGACGCATGAGCGCACGATCCTTTTCAAAATGTTTGCGATACTCTTCCCATGTAGTACTAGCAATAACTTTGATGGTACCTTTGCCTAGTGCAGGTTTAAGCATATTACTCATATCATTACTAGATCCGCCGACAGCACCAGCACCGCTCATCATATGAGCTTCGTCAATAAACAAGATACAGTTCTTTTTCTTTTCAAGAGCATTAATAATCATCTTGAGTCTTTCTTCAAAGTCTCCGCGATACTTACTGCCCGCTAACATAGCACTAATGTCTAGACTATAAAGAGTATGGTCTTGAATAAATTTAGGTACTGTGCCTTCTACAATTCTTCTGGCAAGACCTTCTGCAATAGCAGTTTTACCAACACCCGGATCTCCTATTAACATAACATTAGATTTACTTCTGCGAGCCAATACTAACGTTAATTCTTCAATCTCTTTTTCACGACCAATAACAGGGTCAATTTTTTTAGACTTAGCTCTGGCGCTGAGATTGGTGCAAAATTGCACAATTAGTTTTTCTAATTGTCGATTACTAATTTCTTCAGTATCTGAGTCTTCAGCAGTACTTGCTTCGCGTTGAATAAAGTCAATAAATTTGTCTTTATCGATCTTTGCTACCTTCATAAAATAGATAGCATGACTTTTCTTTTCAGAAAACAAACTGATAAAACAATCAACCGGCTCAATTAAATTTCGCCCGCTAAACAACACCTGTGTAAATGCCCGATTCAACATTCGGTCGACCATATGTGTCTTTTTAGGTTTTCCTTCAAGTTTTTCTAGAACAATATCTTTAAGGTCAGTTGCAATGAATTTTTCTAAGTTAGTCTTAAGTTCGCCTGTATCTGCTCCATAGGTTGTAAGGAGTTCATTAAACTTTTTATCAATCACCAAACTATAAAGAAAATGCTCTAATGTAATATACTCGTGTTTGTGCTTTGCGGCAATGTTAACTGCCCGTTCAAAAATAGTTTCGAGATCTTTATTTGGTTCTAACACAATTATTTCCTTTTCTTTGGTTTAGATTTTTTAACTGCTAACGCCCATTTAAGTGTGCTAACACGGTCTTGGAATACAATTCCTTCAAGATGATCTAGTTCGTGTAAGAAGCACTTACAATCGTAACCGCTAAATTCACTCTCCTGCCATTCTCCTGAACTGTTTTGCCAACGAGCCTTAATGGCTTTAGGTCTTTTTATATTAACATATATTCCGGGAAAACTCAAACATCCTTCCTCCATATCAGTAATATCATCAGTATTAGCAATGATCATTGGATTAAAGAATGCTTGCGAGTTTTCATTAAAGTCTTTATGCCCCATAACAAACACACGAGCACGGATTCCAACTTGGTTAGCTGATAATCCGATACCATCATTTGTATACATAGTTTCAAGCATGTCTTTTTCAAGTTGTGTAGGATCAATAGTGGGATTAACAAAATCGAACTCTGGCATTTTCTCTCTAAGAATAGCACTGGGGAATTTAACAATTTGTAACATTATGTTTAAGAATTTATTTGTTTTATTAAAGATTTTTGTTTTTCTGTTAGGTTGTTAGGGATAATAATTTTTAATTTTAATAACAGTCGTCCGCGTTGTCCGCTGTTTATATTAGGCATTCCGCAATCTGGAATATTTAAAATTTGATCTTGTTGGCTACCGTCTGGTATCTTTATATCAAATATTCTATCATCGATAGTTCTTACTCTAATATTCTCACCTAACAATGCTTCCCATACTGTAACATTAAAATTTTGTATTAGGTCGTCACCTTGACGTTGAAATATATTATGCGGCTGTATCTGTATAGTTAGGTGTATGTCGCCTCTTGGCATATGAGGATGCGAATCATCTCCTAGCCCACTTAACCGTAATGTAGTTCCGTCTTGTATCCCCGAGGGGATTTTAACTGTGATCATTTGATCTTTGTTAGACGGGAGGATAATATTTGCAACTAGCTCTTTACCATAGAATGCATCTTCTAGAGTAATAACAGTTTGTAAATTAATTGTTCTGTTACGTGCTTGTTGTCGTTGCCCAAAAATATCTCCAAACCCACCTCCAAAATGCCTAAATACATCTTCAAACGGATTTCCTCCTCCTGCGTGGAAATGGAATTCACCTCCTCGAGGTTGCGGATTATCATATTGAGATCTAGCATTATCGTCACTGAGTGTACGATATGCTTCTTCAATTTGTTGAAATTTTCCGGTATCACCGCCCTTGTCAGGATGATGCTGGCTAGCCATGCGTCTATAGGCTTTTTTAATTTCGTCGGACGATGCGCTTCTCTCGACGCCTAAAATTGAATAATAATCAGTCATAATTGAAAAAAGGTATAGCTATACTTATTAGTATACTATACCCTTAGGTTAAAGTCAAGAGTTATTTTTTGGTAGGAACTTCGTGTCCCTCTAATTTCTTATGTACCTTAATAGTCTTGCAAGTTTGAACAGGTTTCCCATCTTTGCCTTTTACCACAGCACCTTTGGAATCCTTTTTGTCCTCGCAGACTTTCTTTTCTTCACCACCTGCGTAGGCAGGGTTATTCCAAGATAGGAATGACATACTTGCTACTACGCACATTACCCAAAATATTTCTTTTAATAATCTCATTTTATTTTCCTTATTCATGAAATTTACCTTCAAAACAATGTCTAAGTTCGTGTCCCAGAGTTTCCATTGTTGTTGTTTTGCCTGTGTATATTCTACACGTTTTTGCGCTATATCTTACGCATCCTAAAATGTTTCTTAGTGGACCTGGATCTTTAGAACCAGCTTTGATGCATTCCTTTTCAATATCATCAAATGTCAACCAAGTAACTATAGTGGCTTCAGTTACCCTCTCTTCATAGGGTTTGGCTGTAAACGTCGAACAGCCGACCAATAACAAAACCACAAACACGTAACCTTTCATCATCTTTCTAAGAATGGTATTATTTCCAAAAGAATAATACGACTTTTAACTTGTCAATGTACTTTTGTAAGTACTTGGTCTGTATGTTTTTTGCAAAGTCAGGTTGCGGAAAATTCCATCCTACAAATGCTCCTACAAAAATCCAAAATAATGTTTCTAACATGTTGTTTCCTTTAAATTGCCGGTTGTGGGAATTCCGGAACTACTTTCTTTCCGCCAAACCCTGTTGCTGGCGCTGTTGCTGAAGGTACGCTTCCAAACCCGCCTCCGCCAAAGCCACTTGCGGCTGGTGCTGGCGTTGGTGAATTACTACCGAACCCTGCCCCTGCGACTGGTGTAGGAGGCGTATATGTTGTTCCGCTGCCTGCTGGTAGGGAGATGCCCCCGTTGTTTGCTCCATTTAATTTCTCCTGAGTACGACCATAAGCCGCTAGTCCTAGTACAGCACCCATTGCAATGTGAAATAGTCCAGCACCTTGTAGTGTTAGTGGTTGCCACTGTACATTGACTGCACCGTGACTCATGGACTGTAATAGACTCCATAATACTGGAAATCCTACAAAGTCCATAGTACAGACCAGCATATACATCCAGCCCATCATTGGACGCCATTTACTGTTCATCCAATCTTCTTTTTTCTTTTCGCTCTCGCTTAATGCTTGTTCTTCAGCCATTTTATGCTCCTAAGATATGTAACGCATGATTGTAATGCTTAATGCGATCTTCTAGACCAATAGTACCACCATTAATAATTTTGGTCATCTTAACAATATCACCTGCGTCTGCCCACTTGTTTAGGTTGTTTGCTTCCCAGAACCAGCAAGCTGATTGGGCGCATCCCTCAAAAGTTCCTAGGTATTCTGAAACTTCTTCTGGGGATATTTCTAAACTCTGTGCAAAACGAGTGTAATTGTCTTTGCCTGTTAATTGAATAAGGCCACGACCGCAATAACGATATCCATCACCGCTGTCCTCTGGACCATTGCCCATACGTCCACCATAGACACGATTAGCAATCTTCTCAGGCTTTTGAGCATAAGAATTGGCTAGATCGTCTGAGGGGAAATATTTAGGGAAAACTTTACGAAGGCTTGCTGCCTTGTAGTTTAAGTTTTCTTTGATGAACTTAAATCCGCCACTTTCATGAGCGCATTGTGCGACAAACGCCGCAACACGCTGTGGTGTATTGATATCGTAATCCGGAAGTAATTGTTCCAATGCTTCGTACCAGTGATCTATATATGGATTTCCTGGCACCATTTGAGCTAGTTGCTCTTGTGTGATAATACAATCTGACATGCGTACCTCCCTGTACGCAAATATTTAACAGCTAATATTATATAATAATATTGGTGTTTATTTCTTATGTTTGCCGCCGCAGATAGGGCATTCTTCGTGTTGTGTCATTTTCCAGCCTCCTCAAATATCTTTTTCTGTATTTGATACCATTCTACAAAAGCATCATGTTTAACGGTACATTCGTAGTAGGTGGTATAATTAACTGTAATTGTTTTGCTTATGTCGCTTAACTTTGGTTCTTCGCTTAATTTTTCTAATTGAGGACATTTTACTAATAACCGGTCTGGAACTTCGGGAAATTTAGCCTTTATTGGCACAGTAGTAGAGCATCCGGTTGTAAGGAATGCTAAAATAATAAACACAACTAGGACAAATAATTTAATTAAATTCATTTTGGTGCCTCGGCCGCATCGTTATGTGCTTTAATAAATTCTTTAGGAATTTCACAAACACCACCTGGCAAAAACTTAGTATCGTATTTTACTATTTCACGATCGACATACTTGATAATATTTTCACCGCGTGTTCTTACTATTTGTGTTTTTGTAACAACTTTGGTTACAATTTTTACATTTTCTTTCTTACTGATTTCTTCAGCAGACTTTAACTTTGTTTCTACTTCCGCTACCTTAGTTCGCCATTCTGCTTCAGTTTGGTAACTACCCTTAAAGTAAACACCTGCTAATAATAACGCAATACTAACAATCTGTAGAACATTCAACCAACCTGCTAAAGGAGGAAACCAGCGTAATACTTTGTTAATTATAAAGAAAGATAAAAAAGTTAATACGGCGCCTGTTATTAGTATGCCATTAACAACTAATAGTAAAAAGCTGTCTGGTATAAACTGTAACATCCACATATTACCATCTATCCTTATGAACAATCATTCCTTTGTTACCGTTTCTAATTAAAAACTTTCCATTAATTCTATTAATCTCGTAGTTACCTAGGTATTTTTCTAAGAAAGATACTTGACTACGACTAGCTTCATCTAATTGAATTCCGCCCGGTATTTGATTTTTAATATCATCATAATTGCCCATAGCAATTAATTCCATGCCAACTGGCCCAGAATAAGGTTTTGTGACAACAATTGTGTTATCTTCATCTAAGGTAACTTCGGTGGCTCCTTGATCAAAGAATTCTTTAACTGCTTTATTTTTATTTTCTAACATCTTGTTTTTATAAGATATGTCGTCCATAGGAATGTGTTCCATAATTGCCTCTTCGTTAAATGATACTGTATCAGAATCTTTGTGGTATTTAAATTTCCAATTATAACAATCACATAGTTGACTTACCCCGTCTAATAGCGAGCGTAATTGCCCTGGTAATTTTTTAGTGCGTTCTAGTTCTACAAATACTTGATATTTTCCATCTTGTTCTTCCCCGGTGCTCATATCAGCGTCTAATATAAAGTTATATCCTTTCTCGATAAACTCCATTAGATCGGTAGCAGGATATTTGTCTTCGACTCTAAATCCTAAAACAACTATATCTTGGTCTTTACCCATTTTGCTTTTATACTGGTCAACAGTAAAGATTTCGGAAATTTGATCTCTAAGATCTCCTGCTCGAAGTCCTTCGAATAGTTTAGGCTTGTGCTGGCGCATTTGTTGCTACCTCCTCTGCTGGCATTTCTGGAATTTCTTGAGCTGCATTTTCGCTGGTCATTGCGTTAGTTTGATCATAGCGCATCATATCTGCAACAGCTTGATTTTCTTTATTTTCATAACCTTGGTATATATCTTGCATTAATTTTTTAGGCATACTAATAGTTACTATCCAAATTGGATGTGCATCTATTTTGCCTTTCTTTGTTCCTGGACGAAAATCGCTAGGCTCATATACTTTTCTAGGAACCATGACGTTATTTTTTTGATAAGTTACTTTGCACCCATAATCTAACAGTCTTGCTGCCGCCTGTGGATCCGGCATATTTTCTCGTGGCCACATAAATTTGCAGGTAACAGTATACCTGTTAATATCCGGCCCTTGAATTAATTCTCCATCTTCCCAGTTTTTAAACACGTATAGGTCTAATTCGTCTATAACACGCTCAAAGTCTTTTAGCACTTTAAATGTATTATCATTAACGGTTAAATTTTGTAGGTTTTTAATAACATCTGCGATATCATGCATAGTAGGTTCTCTTTACAGTATATTTATGACAACCAAAATGAACCTGTTTAATACGGTTTTTTGAGTTAGTGAGTAAATATTGTTGCAGGTCGTTCTTCAATTAGGGGGTTAATTTGCCTAGAGCCAGAAGAAAAGAACGTGATCCACGGCTAGAACGTGATCCACGTTTCGTAACAGATAGTGCTAACTTAATAGAAATTAAGCAGTACTTAAAACGCAAGCCGCAAGTCCAAATAATTCCGCGCAACCTTGCGCAGGAAACATATCTTGAACTACTAAAAAATCCTAGAAAATACATTGTTTTTGCTGTCGGTCCTGCGGGTACCGGTAAAACAATGCTGGGTGTACAAATGGCCATTAAACAATTAAGAGAGGGGGTGATTAGTAAGATAGTCATAACTAGGCCAGCTGTGAGTGTAGATGAGGAGCATGGATTCTTGCCAGGAACATTAAATCAAAAAATGGAGCCTTGGACAAGACCAATTATGGATGTATTTGAGGAGTATTATCACCCGAGAGAAATTGCAAATATGTTAGAAGATGGTACGATAGAAATATCGCCGCTGGCCTACATGCGGGGGCGTACATTTAAAAACGCTTATATTGTAGCAGACGAAATGCAGAACGCCACACCGAGCCAGATGAAAATGCTGTTAACTCGACTAGGCGAAGGCAGTAGAATGGTAGTAACTGGGGATCTAAATCAAGCAGACCGTCCTAAGGAGAACGGGTTGTTGGACTTTGTGACTCTATATGGACAAATAGAAAGCCATAAGTTAATTGCTATGGCACAATTTAACTCAAGTCACATAGAGCGCCATCCAGTAGTTAAAGAAGTTTTATCAATTTACAAGGAGTCGGATTAGAACCCACAATATAATTAACTAACCTAAACCGCGTAATTAATCATCGACCTGCATTGGAGATTAATTTACGCGGTTTTTTATTGCCATCGTTTGAACAAATTTAAACATTCTGCAATCTTGATAATTTAGCCAATGTTGCGGCAAGATTAATTTCTGGATCAGCAATTAATGTGTGATCCACTAGCCCTTGTTTTATAATGATTAACGCACTATCCTTGGTTTCTTCGTCTTTACCAAATAAATCTAAGTTCTGATACATCCATGTAAAGATACCTTCCATCTCTTCGGGTCTTGCTCTTCCGCAAAGCAATGTTCGTGCTTCCTTGATCTTACCTTTTTTAAACAGTTCAACCATTTCGATTTTATAATCACTAACACCGCTGTCTTCTTGCTTAGGGTCAATTAATATACCGTCAAAACTATTTTGTTGTAGCAGATTGATACACTTACGAAGATCTGGATATACACTTTTAACATAGGTGTCAAGGGTATCTAACTCAAACTCAATATTTTCTTCTACTAAAATAGTAGCCGCCCTAGCAGTAAATTCTGTTTGGTCAATACTGGCAAAGTGCATTTGTTGGCAACGACTATGTAGTGCTGGCACAATTCTATTTGGTGTATTACAGGTTAATATAAACCTGCTATGGCTAGCATATTCCTCCATTACGCCTTTTAACGCATCTTGAGCTTCTGGACTTAACCGATCTGCCTCGTCTAGTAGCACTACTTTAAATGGACCAAACGGAATCATTTGTACAAAATTAGTAATTTGTTCTCTTACTACTACCTGAATGCCGGTACTTCTACTTGCATTAATTTCAAGCAAGTCATACTCAGGAATCCCAATTTCGTTTAGTAGAACCTTGGCTAGGGTAGTTTTGCCAATTCCAGGACTCCCGCTTAACAATAGATGCGGAATACTGCAATCTTTAATCCAAGAATTAATTTGTTTACGTTGTGCCTCATCTCGAAATACATATTCGTTTACAGTTTTTGGACGATATTTTTCTACCCATAATTCTTTCATATATTAGTTTCTCTTGTTAATTTTTTGCAATAAATTGGCAGCGGCAGAAAAATCAGTAATTGGAATTATGTCCTCATCTACTGATAACATTTTAATGGTAAAGCCTTCTTTTTTAGTTTCGTCTCGTGTTAATAAAATGTTGTGTGTTTCTGGGTTCCAACAACCGGTATTCATGTTAATATTAATTGTTTTAATTTGTTTATAGTTAAAACTCATCTCAATGCTTCCATGGTTATAATTTTGTCAAGCTCGCGACCAAAGTCTTGTTCGCTAGTGATGACATATAGATTTTCAAAATGTCTATCCTTCTGAGTATCATATCTACGAGTCTGGACAACACGACCACCATTGGCATTGTGTATTTCAAATTTTATTGATCGTTCTCTTGATAATTGAATGCCATCTTCGTCTATACAAATGCCGGCATTAACAGGACCAGACCCGTTATCAAATAACCATTCTTTAAATCTTTGTTTTAAAGTTCTTTTCATAAGTTGTTTCTCCAATAGTGCTACATTCCTTGAACTAGACATCTTAGCGGTTGCATATACCTGTCCGTAATTGCTCATAATCTATTCCTTTCTGCTTCTGCTACTCGCTTGCGTAGGCTACTAGAACTGAAACTATGATCCCTACCATTATAGACAATTTCAATTCCGCGATCAATACATATCTGTTTACCTGTAAATTCTTTAGTTGCGTATTCTACACCTAATATTCTAACATCTATAGGTAAGGTTAGCAATATGTCCTCTAGGTCTTTTTCAGTTTGATAGACAACTATTTCGTCCACATAGCGTGTAGCACTTAATGTAATCTGTCTTTCTACTATACTTTGAATAGGAACATTTTTACTATCTGGACGATCAATTGTTGGATCAGTCTGTAGTCCAGCAATGAGGTAATCGCAATGGTTTTTAACTTCTGCTAACATGGCAATGTGTCCTGCGTGTAGTAGATCAAAAGTTGAAAAAACTATACCTATCTTTTTTCCTTCGTTTTTTAATTGTTTAATTTTATTGAATATCATAATTTTAAGTTCTTTGCTATTTTGATAGCCGCTTGCTCGGCAGTTTTTCTTCCAGGATGCATTAGATCTCTAGCACTATCTAACCGTTTAAATAGATCGCATTTTAGAGTTTTTGCAGTACCTTCAAAAAATGTTGCCTCATAGTAACCACATCTATCTTTCCATAATTGTCTACTAATCATTTGAGCAAATAACGCATTTGTTTTTACATTTTCTTCATCTAATGCCCACGCACCGTAAAATTCAGACTTCTCGCTTTTAGTTCCTTCTAATATCCACCTGCCGAGATGGTCTATTTTACTTTTCCGATAATAAGTAATCCTGTCCGTATTTGTCCATAGTTGTACAATTCCTTTAGGAGTAGGATAATATTCATTAAGTATAACAGAATTATTTAGAGAAAAATACATAGAGCTTGCTGATACTCCCATATTAATTACAGATCTACTAATTAATTTCGAAAGACAATTAGTGATAGTATCTTCTTCGTCTAACCCCAATCCAAATACGTTAGAACAACCAAACACCACAACTGACTCTGACCAATCTATATCTTTAAATTCAGTAGTTCTATAATTACTAGAATTTAATTTATAGTGTACAGGATTTTTTCTATAATACCAATTTTTTGATTGAGTATCTAGATTATTTGTAAATGTTTCTTCTGTATCAGTATCTGTAAACTGCCTACTGGGGCTGCTATGAAAAACAGTTGTCTGTGATTGAAGAAACGGCTGCCTCTTCAAAAATTTATCCATATAATATTTTAAATTTTTCATTTAACTGTACTCTTGCCTGTTGATAATATAGCGCGGCACCTAACGAGCTAGATGCATCACCGGGCACAGATAATGTCCATATATCGTCCCATTGCATACTCATATACTTGTTATACTTGCTATTCATTGCACATCCACCCATATAAACTAAATTTTTACTAGTAGACAATTCTCTTGCTTTTAGCATGACCCAATCTGCTTGATATTCAAAAATAAGTTGTACTGCGGCAGCAATATCATGTCTATCTTGATCTGTCTTGATTTCATGCGGCCAATCAGTTACCCCCTTATGTAAATTTCTAGTTAGTTCCCAATTCTTATTCCAGTAAGTTGCTACGTCTTTAGCATATCGTTTTTCGTCCCCTAGCTCACTCCGTTGCTGTAGTATATGTTCTTCACCTAGAGGTTTGAGTCCTATTAGGTCAGTAAATGCTGAATAAAATAATCCAAGACTAGTAGGGTAGCTTCTACTCCATAATTTTGTTAATTCGGTGCCTCTGCCATTCCATATAGTTGCACTTTCCCATTCCCCTATTGCATCTAATACTACTATGGTGGCTTCTTCAAAGGGGCTGGTTAAAAACCCAGCGGCCGCATGGCTTTTATGATGCGGCATATAAGATATTTTTGAATATCCTAAGTTTACTGTTTTAAGATATCTACTCGGCAATTCATTTAAATTACAGGCCCAATCCCACTGTCCTGCTCGTATTTGCCTTAATTTCTTAAGCCATGGTTTTTCATACCATACTACTGTACTAGGCCCTAGATAATTACTGGCAGAGATTGCTTCTTTTATTAGATCGTAGTGTAATTTATCATCGCCTTGTATACCTGAAAATTCACTGCTTTTTTTCCAAAAAGTTAACTTACCGTTAGAAACAACAGCAATACTGGCATCGTGGTTAAGTGCATTAATTCCCCAGGTAATCATTTGTATATAAAGGGATCTCGTTTTTTTAATTGTTTAATTCGTCGATTTTGTTTATACCTTTTAAATGCATTAACAAAATATGATAATATATTATTAAATATCACTGCTTAATATCCTTATGACTTTTTTCTTTTCTTCTTCTCGTAACCATTCTTCTTCTAGACTAAAGTTAGGACAACGACGAAGTGCATCCTCTAAGATCCATTTTAATCTATATAAGTCTTGTTTAGCGCCCCATGCAACAAATCCATCAGTTAATGGACTGGTAATATCATATGCGCAAGCATTGACTTCTCTAACAGCGTTGGTTATATCATACGAGTATTTGAATCCCATACTGACAGTATATAGGGAAGAACAGGGTCAGTCAAGACCCTGTGGAGATTATTTTTTTAAATAGGAATCGAGGTTAGGAGATATCCAGCCAATGGGTTTTAAAACTTTGCCATCTTCTCGCTTTCGAACTTTACCAGTTTCTTTATCAATCTTGGCAAAGTTGGTTTGCATAACTTCTTTCCAGGCACCCTCTGCATCAAATCCTGCACTATGTATAGCACCGATAGTCACAACAAGAATATCAATAAGTGCATCTAATTGTTCAGTTAAATCATTAGCATCAATGGCTTCTTTGAGTTCTTTATGCTCTTCTTCAATTAACTTCAAATACATTTTGTATTGAGAAATTGAATAAGCATCAACATGTTGATCACATGCTCGCATAAATTTTTCTTGATCACGAAATGGATTTGTCATTAGCTTGTCTCTGTAGGTACGTGAAGGTTTAAAGGTCCTGTTACTACTCTTAGCGCATCGTTCGGAGCTTGGTCACTAATTGCCAGTATAGATTTGTTATCTACTAATCTAATTTCTGTAACTTCACCGCCGTCGCTTTCGTACTGTGTACCCCTGCTCCATCGACCGTGTTCAATAAGTATCCAATCCCCAATTTTAACATCTTCTTGTTCCGGTCCAACAGCCCATACTTTACCCCATCGAGGGTGTATGCCCGAACTTTTTCCGTCATCACTGGGAAGAAAGATTCCGCTAGCAGTTTTTTCTATTCCAAACTGCATGTCGCTAATTAACACTTTGTCTCGTAAGGGTCGAACAGTTCCTTTTATCTTCATGTTATTCCTTGGATTTCTTTGAAGGTTGAAAATTTTCGTAGTACTCACCTACAATATCTTCGCGTTTACGAGTAATTTGTCCATTTGGTCCTAACTCATCACCGCGAGCATTTACTTTAATATTACCAATAGCAGGCATTGTTTCGTTTCTGGCCAATAGTTTGTCCATGTCTATTTCTTTGCCCAGCATTGTTCTGTGTATATTTTTCATGGAATTTCTCCTTATTTTAAAAATTCGTGTATGTCTAACTCATACTTTATACTATCTACTTTGTGTACACCTAACAAGTATAAGCAGTAACTAGCTACACTACTGCCCCGTCCTACCCCCCATACTATGTTATTTGATCTCATTGTGTCTACTAAGTATTTAAGATAATTTAACAATGGCATCATATTATGTTGGATGAATAATTCTAATTCTGCCACAACTCTCTGATATTCTTCTTCGTTAGTAGTTTTATCCAACAAAAACTCAATCATAGAAAAATTTTCATATTCCCTGGGCATAAACCATTGCGTTTGATTTTTCTTGTCAAATTCGACAATAGACACCTCTGGTTTTTTATATAATTTGATCTTTGGTAAATTATCTGCATTTTGTTCTACAGAAGAATTGAATTGCTCAATTACATTAACATCATCTAATGTTAATTCTGTTACAGTTTTACCAGAATACAATGCGGCGAAGACATCATCTATGTCTAGTATTGTTTGTCCGTATTCATCTGTTTTCACCTCGACCGCCTATCACTATTTTTGGTTCAAATTTGTTTAATGGTATAATTTTTAAATCATCCCAACTAGGAAAATTATCCGAATTGTTAGTATTAACGTTGTCTTGACTCCACCAATTTGCATCATCGAATAGTTCTTGAGATATATTAGTTGTATGATTTATAGTATATTCTACACTATCTCCTAGCCTGCTGTCAATAGAAATTTCGTCTATGGAGAAAAATTCCTTAACAATAGCTGTAAATTTTTGGTAAAGTATTGCAGCCAGAAAGTAGTCGTTTGGATCGCTAGGTAGTTGAATGGTATTTGATTCTAGCCAATTTAATTTTTCTAAGGCAGAATTATCTATATTAATAATCACTCCGTTATCTAAATATGCCGATATGAAATGTTTTAATTTTCTAAAGCCCACAGCAAAATATTCTTGGTCGGTGGGGCTTGGTTGCATTGAAATTGAAATATTATAGTGGTTAACATATAAAAGATTATCTCTAACCAATACGCATGAAAATTTTGTAGGCCATTTAAAGGAACCTCTATTATCTGTTAACATTAATTAAACTATCTAAATCTTGATTGGAATTTTTTAGTAGGGCCGCTGTTGCCTCTAAACTTCTTTGTTGTAGCTCTACCCTGTACTGTTCTAAGACCATTGAGATTTGATTACAGACTGCTCCATTTCCGCTTCGTGCGGAAATGAAATATTTCTTACTTAGATCAGAAATTTTAGATTCTAAGTCAGAAATTTTTAATTCTTTAAGATCGGGCATTAACGGGTGAAACATTATGTTCCTGTATAGGTTCCGATAAATTTAACAAATGTAGTTTCCCCACCGTCTGTTGTCCATAAGTCAAATACTGTGGCTCTGTTTGTCATAGTTCCCAAGCTGAACGGTAACGAAGTATTACCTTCTTTCCAAATTTGTCCTCCGGGGATTGCTGGCTCAAAAGTCATTGTAGTGGCAAAGCTAGAAGTAGTCGGCGTAATTGCTAGTCTCATTTTGCCTAATATACTTGATGCAGGCCAGTTATCTATTATAAAAGATGTGCTGGTACTAATGGTCATTTGGTAGTAGTTAGCAGAGTTATAGTACAATGTCCATGGATTAGCGTTTACAGTGACGCTATTTGTAGCATATTCGCCGACGTTTTGTAAAATGGCATTTTGTAGTAAATTTCCGTCGAAATCGTTTGTATCATTTTTTACAGCGGTAATAAGTTGTAAATTGGTAATTTCGGAAGTGGCAGTAAGTAGTGCTGTTTTAATTGCTGAAAAATTATTCCTAAAACCTTGGCTGTCATTATCTTGACCTGCGACTGGATAGGTGGCATCTATTGTATTTGCATTAATTCCGCTTTGTGTTGGGTTTGACATTACTGTTCCTCTTTATTCTATATTTATTGAGCAATTATACCTTGGTAAAATTACCGGTAAGTGTTATTCCGTCATTATATATTATTCCTTTAGGGCTTGCAAAAGGATTTTTTAAGTATCTTCCTGGACTACTATTTAAAGATCTGTAATTGGTATAATCGTTTGTTAGCCCTGTATCGTACAGTTGTCCTGCAACACTGGCCTTGCTAGCTAACCATTCTTTACAATCCTCTGCTGTGGCTCCCGGATTCAACGAAAGATAACAGGCTAAAAGACCTGTAACCTGCGGTGCTGCCATACTGGTTCCGCTAATTCTAGCAATTTTGTATGTAGTATTGTAAGGATAGCCTGTCTCGGATGCATATCCGCTAGCATTACTAGTAGATGAAGATATATTAGATCCAGGAGCATAAACATCTATTCCTGCACCGTGTTCTGAAAAAGTTGCTCTTTGTTCCTGTGAACTACCATTTCTTGCATTATCTATACATCCAACATTTATTGAATCGGAACTCCACGGACTTCCTGGTCTGTGATAGTAAACTGGTTGTCCTGCGGCAATGGTACCTTGAGCAAATGATGCATTATATATTGCATAGTTATCGTAGTCAGGTCCTTTAAAATTAAGAACAATAGTACCAGATGTCGGCGTTATAGGATTATTTAATTGTACTCTTTTATGGTCTATCACACTAGATACAGTGGTACCACCAGGTACAGTGCATCCACTTACTGCGGTAACAGCATGGCCTGCCGCTACGGTTAAAGTATGTTTCATTTGGTATATATTACCAGCTTCTGTTCCTAAAATCGTTTTATTTACACTGCTATCTGTTTTATGGTAGTAGTTTCCTGCAGCCTTAATGTATATAACTCCGACATCAGTCATTTGTTTGCAGGCAATGTCAGTTGACGCAACTACAAAATTCCTTGCGCCATACCTACCTGTATTATCTACAAAAGCAGTTATTTGTCCTTCAGCTGAGCTAAATGCACTAGTTACGGTTGTTGTTCCTCTATAAGTCCTAGATACCTGTGCACCAGTATTATTGTTATAATGCCACCAACGATAACCCCAACTTGCGTTTACTATAGTTGGTCTTTTATAACCTGTTCTAGGATCTACTGGTTTATTTTGATGCCATACTCGTATGAGGTCAAATGCATCGAGGAGGTTGCTGACTAACTCGTATCTCATTGAATATATGGCAGCACCCTTAGCCCAACCGTAGTGTTTACCTGAAACAATTCCAGTAACATGACTTCCGTGATTTCCTACATTACCGTACCATCCAGTTGGCAATGTGCCTGGATAGCCAGTGACTGTGTACCAATTATGTTGGACAAATCTAGTATTGCCGTTCTTATCTTCCCATTCTGGATGACCGTTTTGTGTACCGTTGTCCTGTATTACTATGTCCACACCCTCACCGTCGATATAATAATCGTAATTTGATACGCCTGTTGCCACCTCATCAGTTCCAAGGTTAACTCTTCTCAAACCCCAATTAGTGTAAAAGGCACTGCCGCCGTTGATAGCGGTGCCACTAGCATCTCTATAAAAATTATCAACTTGTACGTCACAAGAACTTATCATATCAGGTGTAGGGGCGATCCCCACATCTAACACATCTGGATGATTTCTTAATAACTCAGCTTCTTCTTCAGCAAGTAAAAAATGTGTTTGTCTTTCATTTAACAAACGTGGATTTGCAACATCAATAACCCTATCCGGTATATGAGTCAGTCCAGCTGTGGGACTAACTAATTTACTTTCTAGGTCATCAATAGCAACACCTTCAATAGTGCTTACAATATATTCATGAAGATCTGACATAATACACCTTAACTTATAATATTTCGATCAGTCATTCTACGCCAATTTGTTCCGTCGTAGAACACAGGAACTGCGCCACCGCTTTCATCAGTACAAAATGCCATTGCACCTGCTGATACACCACCTAGCAATGTTAATTGACTAACTGTTCTAGACCATAATCTAAATGGTGATCCTAGAACATTTACCTCTGTTTGAGCATCTAGTATAATAGAAGTTGGTGATTGTATAGTTGGTGTTCCGGCGCCAGCGTTAACAAAACTTGCGGCTGTAACAGTATTGGCTACAAATACACTAGCACCAACACCAATACCGCCTGCAACAGTTAATGCACCTGTTAGTGTTGATGTAGCATTTGTGTAACTTGTTACTCTTACATTAGTTGCTGTTACAGCATTATTAACAAAGATGCTACCGCCAACTCCAATACCACCAACTACGGTCATTGCACCGGTATACGTGCTTGTAGTTGCAGTAGCAGCCTTGACAGTTAATCCTGCTCCAAAGTAAGAATTTTGACCAACCCCGATACCACCAACAACAGTAATAGCACCTGTTGAAGAATTTGAGCTTGGTGTTCCGTCTAACTCATTAATTGCAGAAGGAACCGACCCGCCAGTAAATGATCCACCACCACCACCGTTTATAGTTACAGTAACATCGTTACCTACTGCGGTAGCTATTACTCCTGCACCGATAAAATTAATACTAGAGGTTTGTGTTGATAATGTACCGCCCTCATCTTGGGTTACAATAGAAGCACCTCCCCCTCCACCCGTGACGTATATAGTACCATCACCGTAGGAAGCAAGCCCACTTCCAATTTTAACTAATCCTAATCTCGATGATGTTGCTGTACTAATTACGGAGACGCCATTTCTTATTATGTCGCCGCCTGGTGGCAAAAAGATTGTTCCTGATGTGCTAAACTGTGTTGAAATTGATGCGCTATTAGCATCCATGTGGAGGAAAAGGCCGTTCCCATTAATCCACATAGAATTTCTTGCCAATCCAGGAGTAAGGAAATCATTAAATGAAGTCCCATCTACCCAATCTAACTCTGGCCCTTGGGTGGAATTATAACTGATAAGAGAGGGGTAACCTGCAACGGTATAGATTGCTCCGAAATCTGGAATGTGCAAATCTCCATATAAGTTATCTAGTTCCCATGTTGCTAATCCATTAGATAATCCAACTGCTGATATAGTACCATCACCCGATGCGGTAATGCTACTACCAATTTTAACTACACCTGTAGTAGTTGATGTAGCAGTAGTAGCAACTTTATCGTCAACATATTTTTTATTGGGAATGTGGTCGTCATCTGTTACATTTGTTTCATAATCAGTTGTTCCAGAAACTGATATAATACCGTTTGGGTCATTGGCCCCGAATATATTAAGCTCGTTTGTGAAAGGGTACAGTCTTATCTTGTTTATTATTAATGCCCCACCACTAGCGTTAGAGACTAATGCAAAACTTCCAGTAGTTACACTAACCCCGTCATCTACTTCATATAGATCAGTATATAAAATATATGATCCTGATGTATCGGTCCCTCGATAAATTTGTAATCCAGCTACCTTGTAAAGATTATCACCTGGTGTCCCACTAGTTACTCCAGGTCCGGTCTCTCCAGCATTAATTGTTAATATTGGTGAAACAGTTTGCGCGGCAATATTGTTAACAGCTAATCGTCCTTCGGGACTAAGATTAAGACCGCTACCTGTATCTATAATAACTCCACCTAAGGTACTTGTTGTTGCAATTGGTAATGTATACGCAGAGAAAGAGCTTAATGTACCGTCATCTGATATAGATAGATTGTCACCAATTTTTATTAAACCTAATGTAGATGTTGTTGCTGTACTAAGAGAAATAATACTGGATTCAAAATTAATATTATTTCCGATAATTACACCACCCAGTGTACTAGTAGTGGCTGCAGGTAATGTGTAGGTTACCCCACCACTAATTACTCCGTTATTGATTGTGATTGTAACACCGTCAACTTTAACACCACCAAGGACAGTTGTACTGGCTGTACTAATAGGAAAACTTATAGGTTTGTCGAGTAAGTCGTTAAAACTGCCGCTGTGACCTACAGTAGATATACCCCCTATATCTTCATAAGTTAAAACAATTTCACCTATTCTGCCCACAACAGATTTTACTGCCGCAGTGGATTCTAGATAATCTCTAAATTGTAAAAATGTGGCTTTTCTTGTTGTATCTGGGTCTGTATTATAATCAACTACTGGGAACGCAATAGTTCCAGTGGCTTGAGTTAACGGCGGTAAATTGTTTATGGTTGGCATGTATTACTCCAAAAATATTGGATCTCCCTCTTCGGTTTGTAATTCTGTTTCGTTTATACCAACAATGTAAGACAAACTTTCTCCAAGGTTGGTTCCAATAACGTTCTGTCTTGGGAACAATAGATATTTAGCACCAGTATTGCCCACAGTATCGTCAACTACTAATCTGTCGATTTCAAAATTTATATCTTTAAAATCAAAATCTGCTAGTTTTATACGTTTGGTTATGGTATCTCCTTTTCCCGGAAGAGCATAACATAAAGGAACAGCTAATATAAATCCTAAAGGAGACCCTGTTCCGGGTTGTATTGTATTCATAAATCTAGGTCTAAGGTATTCGTCTAGTCTTACAGTTTCTCCCTCAACCTTAACACGTTCAAGGCTTGCTCTCATGTTTGACATACTGTTTGGGTAAACTGTTCTTCCTGCTATATAAACTGGTCCTATTGTACTTTGAGATTCTGCTATTTCCACATATACAAAGTCATAAACATAATTTCCATTAGCATCTTCGGCCTTTGAATATTTTACTTCCCCAAAATAGAATTTTTTTCTATAAAAATATTTTCTTAGTTCATCAGCATAATCAGATAACCGAATTTGCTCAATTCCGTATTCAATAGGTAACCTAAGTTTTTCTTGTACACCAAATGTTTCATCATTTAGTCTGTACATAAAACTTTCTGGAAATGTGTATTGGTCACTAACAAAGTTTCTATACTCTTCTCTTTTTGTTCTTAGTAGCATTGGTTGGGCGTAAATGTTAGTATATTTTATTAAATCTGTTTCTGCTATGTTTATATAAAATTCTTTTTCGACAGAACTTTGATCAAAAATATCGCTGGCCTGAACAGTGAATCGATATTGCTTATCAATAGTAGTGGTACCGCTGTCAATTTTAAATGATTTATATCCGTACTGAGCTCGGTCAAAATATGTTTGTGTTCCGTAATTTATCTTACCAGCAATACTCCCATCTGGTAATAACGAAATCCCAGATGGAAGATATCCATCTAATAATCTATAGACAATTTTATAATCTGTACCGATATGCGTAGCCTGTACAGATAATTCGCTCTGTGCTCCGGGAGCTAATGATCCGAGATTATCATCACTGATAAACTGAATAGTTGTTTCTACATCACCTCTTACGGTGAGAGTAAATGTTCTAAGTGTATTGGCTTGATTATTTGTCTGTCTATCTGTCTTAATAACCAAGACTGTGAAACTATAAGTTCTACTATATGCCGGCTGATACGGCAAACTTGCATACAGTAACCCCTGAGTTGAATCTAACACAAAGTTAGGTGGTAGTTCATTAAATACCCATTTTGTAGGATCGAAATTTATTTCAGCTGAATGCGATTCTTTACATACGTAAGTTTTATTGTCGTATAGAACAAAATCTCCAATATTATATTCGATCAGATATTTCCAATCTTTCGAAGCAAGTACATTATATGTAATCGGTCCAACACCTGGATTAAAGTCGTATAAGTCTAATTTAATAATCTGTTTATTATTTGCTCTAATTACACCTAAGTTTGCCGGAGTTAACCATTGAGGAGTTAATAGATAGTTAGCATCAACACTATAATTAATTGAGTCTACATCTATAAAAGTATTATCAACTCTTAATGACGACGGATCTTCTACCTTAATTCTGAATAGTCGTTTACTAGATGCAACGCCGTCTGTTGCGGTAATATAAAACTGATATATTTTAGAAACATATCTCGAGCTGTTACCTAGTTGTGAACCAACAACTAGCACATGATCGTAAGGAAATTGATCGTATGCTTCGAGATCAAAGCCGGCCTTATTTGCAGCCTTGTAGGACAATCGCAGTTTATCTTTAATTTGTCCCACAATTCTTCCTGACTCAGTTAAAGTTAGACCAGGAGGTAGGTCGCCCTCTTTATCTTCTATAAAATATCTAAGTTCCTGGCCTTCTGGAAGTTTATCGTACTCTGCTCTAAGTTGATAATCTACAACCTGTTTGTTAATTGCATAATGTTGATTATTAAACCCTAGAGGAAGAAGTCCCGCAGGGGTCAACCATTGCGGATCGGTTGGTCCGCTGATATCCATGATGAAAGTTCTATCAGTTACAATTTTATCGGAAGATGCTCGAATAACAAATTCTGATCTTAATATTTCTCCTACGCTATAAGGAGTTCCAAAAATAGTTCCCGTAGATGAAAATCTTAAGCCACCTGGTAATTTTCCACTTATCAGACTATAGGATACATTACTTCCGTCTGCTTGCACAGGAATAGAAGTTGTTATCCTTTCGGTGAAGGTTCCTAAAAACCCCGCAGCCGTTGTCCATTTTGGTGCTGACATAATTTACAATCTACCTACAACAATTTCTATGATGCCTTCCCCGCCATCCCAGTCTTCGAGTGCTTTACCTATCACACTACCAAGTACGGGCGTGTAGTCTGCTCTGGCATACCCGTCACCAGCTGAAACCATCATATCACCTTTTTGTATCTTACCCCTTACCTTACAAGGTACACGACCTGTTAGTGCTAGAGCAACTGTGTTTTCTCCCGTTAATACGGTATTCATTAAGTGTGCAGGGTTTGTAGATACTACTCCTGCAACACGTCTAGTTCCGTCTTGAGCTAAGGTAACTTCACAAGCTCCTCCAAATTCAAGAACGGTACATGGAGGATAAGGTTGGTCAGCTTGATACTTTTCTGCTAGGTCACCGTATTGTGCAGATGTAGCATTACCACAAAATGTATTAGCATACACTATGCCAAACAAATTATCACTTTGACCAATGTTGCCTGTTCCGCTAGTGCCTTGATGGGTTATACTACATACTTGAACATAACTGCCCTTAAACCAACTAGTTAAAATACTTGTGCCATTATCAAGTATCTTTGCTGGTGTCCCACCTCCGCTGTAAAGATTTCCTTTTAGATCGGACGTTATGGTTGTAGCTGTAAAGTTACCGGCATAGTCTCTTGCTACAATTGCATTAACGGTACCAAATTCTGTTGCATTAACACTAATAGTAATATCCGCACTACCATCATAGGTAGTACCAGCAGTGTAGTTTATGTAACTTCCTTTAGTTAGTGCGTTATTAACTTTACTAGCAGTTTGTGCATTGATTGGAAATAGACCAGGAGTCTTAAGCGTTATCCATCCAAGATCATCCGGATTTAAAAAATACATATCGTCAAATTTTGCCAATCCAAGATCGGCCTGTGTTTGACCAGTAGAAGTTGAACCAACTCCCGCCTTGCTCATATTCAATTTACTTTGAACAATTGCCGCTGATTCGTTAATCATTGCATTGGTAATGGTATTAACGTTAATGGTCATTGTTAACCAACTTGCAGTAGTTGCTGGATTTGCAACTGTTGCGGCAGCAGTCTTTGTAATAATAATGTTACTGGTGTTACTATTAACTACGTTAACAATTCTTCTTGATTGTACCCATAGCGGCCTACTAGTAGAAGTACTGGCCGGCATAACGTCAGCAAGCATTAAGAAATGTCCGTCTTGGTCGTTAGTATATGTTACATCACTCAATGTATTAACTGCTCTAACCTGATCGACATATTTTCTTGTAACTGCCTGTACTAATGAAGTACTGGTTGTTGGATGCTCCGACAACATCAGTTTGCCAAGCATTACCCCTTTTTCGGGAGTACTAACACCAGAAATGGGGTCTACTGCGCTGGTACCAGCACGGTCAAGTTTCATATGTGTGTAAGAATCCACATACCCTTTGTTGGCAACATATAAAGAATATGTTGAAGTAGTGGCAGTTGTTAGGTTGGTAATAAATCCACCCCCCATGTTAATGAAATTGCCTGCCATATCTATATTTCCAACCATTGGTTGTCGGCCGTCAAGGTCTAAGAAACCAAACCCAAGTTTGTCTGGGTTTATCAGTTGGTTAACGCTAATGCCTAGTCTTCTATCTAAATATTGAACCATTGCTCGTTCAGTTGGTACAGAGTCAATCCTTGGACTAGAAATAGTATCGTCTACGCTAAATTCTTTAACTACAACGCCTCGTTTAAATCCAATACCATCAACTTGTGTAAGGTTAAGGCTAGCGGAAAATGTAATATCACCTGTACCTTGGTCAACTTGGAAGAAGTCTCCAACTTTGAAGTTACCATCTTGGTCAGTAGTAACCGCAAATACACGACCCTTACCAACTTCAATACGTTCAAGTGTTGATGACGGTGTTTGTGTAGCAGGTCCAAGAATATCATTAGGTACGTTAGATTGATTGAAACTACCTGAACCAACTCGTGCCATATCATGGTTTGATACACGCATGTTACTGATCTTTACTGTAATTTCTCCGTTACCCTGTGCCTGCAAGCCGGCACTAATTGCAACTGTTGACGCACCGGCACCACTAGTTATGTCAGTTATTAAAGTAGGAGAAATAGCAATAGTTGCTGTATTATTTGTGGAAGTAGTGTAATTTGTAACCTTGTACATATTGCCCTGCCAGGCAAATATTAGTTGTGTGTCGGAACTGCCTGCACCTGCGTATATTCTATTTCTATCTAAATCACTCAACTGATAGATAGTGACGGAGCTAACCCCCGCAACAGGAGAACTACCTATTCCGATAGGAACTTGTAAAACAACATAATTAAATGCTTCTCTAGTTGTGACTCTACTGTCACCTACAACACCGTCAGTGGCTGAGTCATATCCTAATACGTGATATGTAGTAGAAGTTGATTCGACAAATTGTAATGCAGTGCTTGGTCTAATTAATGTTGCCGCATTTATACCGCTAAATCTTTGTATCTTATTACTTCTGATACTGATATTAGTACCAGTTGATACAGGAAATTTTAATCCTATAGCACCACCAGTAAAGTTTAAACTACCACCAGATGATAGGTCTAATTTAACTAGATTGGGAATTACTACGTTGCTAACCGTATTGGCCTGAATAATATCATAAGTTGCAATACCAATGGTATTACCGTATGTATCTACAGCGGCCCCGTGATCAATTTCTAATATACTTTGACTGTAAGGAACGTAACTATATCCATTAATGTAAATGCTGGTACTACCGGAGGTATTAATAGCATTTAATGTACCTAGTGTACCACTAACTACTGTAGCTGTTTGAATTTGATTAGTGGTTAATCTTACTGGAACTGGAACTTCGTTTGGATCAGCACCCTCGGCTTTAATACCATATTTTCCGTAAACAGTACTACCGTTTAAACTTCTACCTTCAGCACCGTTAAGCGCATAGTAACTAGTCCAAGTATAGTAAGTGAATACAGATACAAGTTCTACTCGAGCATTATTAGTTAAAACAATTCCGTAGCCCATGTCGTTGATCTGTGTAAAGTCTGCTGCTAACATTGACTTATTACCAGCCGTGCCAATTTCAATAGGAGTGGGTAATTGGCCGATAAATCCTATTGCTAATTTATTTGTGGGAATAACAAATCCTGTTCCGGGAGTAACATACGTCCCCCCCACAAAGTTTACAGTTAATATATCTATATCTTTGTACCCAGATCCCGGATTGGTGATTGTAATGGAGGTGATGAGGCCGCCGCCTATATTAGCAACACCTTGTGCGCCAAACCCACCTGGGGTGCTCGGTTGGCCAAATACTACAATAGGTGCTACACTATATCCACTACCAGTGGCAGTGGTTAAAGTTATCACCCCTCCTGTATAGGCAATGCCTCCTGGATTCTGTGGGTTCAAATGTAACACAGCGGTGTTAGCCTGCGGATCCCATTCAGTAACATAGTCAATCTCATATCTATTACCTAGATAGTAGAACGAACAGGGAGTTTGCGGTTCTCTAAATAAATCAGTTACGGCAATAGTCGTTGTACCTAAGAAGTAAGTACTTGCGTCAGTTGGTTGGGCACTTAAATTTCCGGAGAATCCGTCAACATACATACCTCCGGAGAACATTTGTTTGTCCAGTGTTCTAGTAAAACTACTACACTGTTGAATGTAAGGCGACTTGGTTAAAATTTGACCTTCGGGATCTAGTACACACATAAATCCGCCGTGTCCCTGTGCCGCTATCCCTCTTAAGATAGTTGTATCATTTAATAAGAATACATCCATATCTCTATTGTCTTTTGGTGTAGACTCTGGATCAGATGGATCAGTTAGGTAGTGATATCCGAAAAGGTCTCCTAGTGGAGCAAGACCTGTAATACCGTTATTAGTATCTTTGGTCATGCCGTCGAATCGATCGTCTCGTCTAAACCAAAGGTTTGCCCATGGACTTTCACTGATTAATGGTGCTGGTCTAATAATAGTCCTACGGAATTCATCACCTCTTAGCGAAACACCAGACGGAACCCTAATAGGCAAATGTTCGTAATACTCACCACTCTCTATAAAAATAGTAATTTGAGCAGTAGAGGCTTGTGTGCCGTAAAGTAATGGCTCTCCAACAGCAAAGCCGTTTCCAGTTGGATTAAAACTATATCTTACTTCATAATATTCGACGGTGTCTGTACCTTCAGTTGTTGAACTTAAATCGTCAATGAAGGCCAGTGTTTCTGAGTATACACCTTTAATATATTGACCAGGTCTAATATCGTTGTTAATAAAAGCGTCTGTTCCTGCGTAACTACTTACATTAACTTTTAGTGTGATATCACCTGGGATAGCTATACTAGCAGTGGTAAGATATACTGTAGCTGTAGTAGCACCGTTGTTATAAGTTAAATCATGTGTATATACACTAAGTTCTAACGGAGCATCATTAATAATTTCTTCGGCTCGTTGGCATGCGGCCGACAATGTTCGATAAGCATAGGCTAGTGACCTACCTCTGCGCTCCAGTGGAAAGTTTGTCTGTCCTGCATCTGTACCGTTTAAACTTACAAAAAGATTAACTCGGCTATAAATGCTGTTCTTTTCAAAGTAATCTAAGGTTACTAAATCTTGCGGGTTTCTTGGATTTCCAAAATTTACAGCCCGATAAGTGTTTCCGTTTAGATTTCCTGCTAGTTCCGGGAATTGATCAGTTGATAAACTAGAATTGGGATTTTCAATAGTTATAGTATCATCTTGGGTATTATTAATATTAATACCTTGACCGGCTACTAGCTTTTTCTGTAATAATGCGCTTCCGAAATTATTGCTAACGACTACAGCTGGACTTGTGGCCGTGCTGGCTATTAGCTCTGTTGGAGCATCTTTTAATTTTGTAAAGTATAGGCCGCCACCTAAATTATTAACTGCGTATAATTCAGCAAAGTTTTCATTAACTTTCCTAAAGGCATCGCGGATACTATCGCCTGTTCCGTCGTTGCTTTGATTACCAATATTGATTTTTTGTGCCATGTTCGTCCTCTACGTAGCCATATTTATTTGTTTTTATGGCATGTAAACCAGTCATACTGATATTTACCTAAAAGGTAAACCTTTGTGTTTTGACTACGTAGCGGGCGTTAATCTGCGTACATTTGGACTATTTCGTCCTTTAATTCCTTGTATTGTACTAGATTAATTACTTGATTTTTAAAACTATTAACAACGGTTTCCATGGCTTTTTCCAATGTTAATCCTCGAGTTTGTAGATAATATATCTTTTCAAGGTTCAAAGAACTAGACATAGACCCCACATTACTTACGGTATGATCGCAATCATTATAAATTTCGGGTTTAGTAAAGCATCTTCCCTTGGGGCCTATAACCATACTTGAGCTGTTTACATTAGCTTCACTACCTTCAGATCCAGGTTGTAATACAACCATTCCTTGGAATACTGTTTGACTATTTTCTCCAGCTAACGATAAGAACAATTGGTTACTGTTGGTTATGGGGTTTTGATGAACTATTTTAGTAATAACTTCAGTATCACCACCTACAATATTTGATAATAACCCATAGGCATTAAATTGACTGTCTTCTTCTTGATACACCTGAATAATATGTTTGTTTAATTTTCCGTCTCTAGCAAACAATCCTAAGTTAATTGTTCCACCTTGACGTACATGTATGTCGTATAAAAATATCTGTTGTAACTTATTGTCAGCCTCATTTAGAATAACTAGGTCTAATTCTGCACTTTCTTGAACAGTAATTTTAACATGTTTTGCTAATAATTTTTTATCAGTAGGTGTTTGCCTTAGTATCATAAGGTCTTTTCGTTCAGCTTTTAATTCTATGGTACTAGCATCAATCATTTGAAATTCTTTGCCAAAGTATCGTTCTGGCGTAAACTGCCAGTCGGGGTCTCCCCGTTCGGCTTTAAGAAAACTGTGTATAGCCATCTTCAATAATCCTTTTATATAATTCTTTATTACCCTGCTGTTTAATCATCCCATCTACTAATATATGAACATGTGTGGGTTCTATTAGATCTAAAAACGTTTTATTATTTGTAATTAAAATACATGATCGATCACCTTGTTTCATAAAAGACAAAATAGATCCAGAAATTATTTCTAATGATCTATTATCAGATTCTAGATCTACTTCGTCTAAAATGGCAATTTTAGGATTGAGCATGAGCATTTGTAACACTTCATTTTTCCTCCAACTAGACGGACTCATTTCTTCTGAATTAAAAATTAGATCTGCAAAGGAAGATCCTAACTCAAATTGATTGGTTAACGATCTATAGCAAGTTTCTAACTCAGAATTAAAAGATATCTGACCAGCATTTTCTACGGCTATTTTTACTGCTTCTAAATTAGTTAGTCCTAAGATTTCAGGGGGATACTGAAATGAACTAAAAATACCTAGTTGACTTCTTTTGTCAGTAGATAGTTTATTAATGTTCTTTTTACCTAAGGTTATTGATCCCTCGTTTTGTTTGATGTAGGGATTTCCTTGAATGACATGAGCAAGCGTAGATTTTCCACTAGCCTTTGGGCCCATTATTACATGAATTTCGCCGGGGTTTACTTCGAGTGTTATGTTGGATAACACAGGTGTGGTGTCTATGGTTGCAGACACATTTTTTATTTTTAGCATTTAGATATTGTATAGTTAATTAATTAAAAAGTCAATCGCTACTCGGTGTTAAATTTAGTCGGTCATTTATAACTGACCAGTCAATTATCCTCCATATATTTTTTAAGTACTTTGCTTTGTCTGCTTGGTAATCTAATGCCCATGCATGTTCCCACCAATCTATCAGTAATACTATGTCATCGTTAATCTGATGATTTTTAATAGTTTTAATTTGTCCGTTACGAGCAAGGTACACCCAACCTGAACCTTGTATAGACATAGCTGTTTTTTCAATTTCTTCTTTAGCCTTGTCTATTCCCCCTACATAATGTTTATCTATAAATTCGGCACTCTTACCGTGGGGTTTATTAGCCCCATCCGGGGATTTAAATTGTGCAAAAAAGATGTTATGCAGGAATGCACCGGCTTTATTAAAATCGGAGTCGCCTTCTCCTTTGTTATATCTTTCTACATATTTCTTGGCTAAATTGCTAAAATGGTAATCTAATGTAGCCTTGCTCATTACTGGATCAAGTTCTGTTTTTAAATAGGGCAATGCATCTTGCACAAGTTTTTCTTTCCTTGTTTCGGCTTCTGAGACTATATTTCTAAATTCTAGGATCTGATTTGTCATATTAATATTTATAGACGAGTAAATAGTTTACTCGTTTTTATAAAGGAAACTAAAAATGGAATATATTCTAGGAATTGCGTTTATCGCAGTAGTTGCATTTCTTCTTTTTAGGAAGAAAGATGGATCCCCAACCCAATTTGAAGTAGAAATTAAGGCTGTAGAAGCCAAGGTTGTTGAGGAAGTTAAGGCTGTAGAAGAGGCTGTTGTTGAAACAGTTAAGAAAACTCGTGCTAGAGTTAAGAAAGCCGCTGATGTCGACGGTGACGGTAAAGTAACTTTAGCGGATGCTAAAGCCGCTGTTAAGAAAGTAACCGCTAAGACAACTTCAAAGAAGGTCTAATTTTTTAGCCTGTTGATGTAGAGCAAAACTTGCAAGATTTTTGCCTTTACTTTCGCACATAATATCATGTGTATTTAGAAAGCTCAGAGCCCATTCATTCGATGCTGTATTCCAGTAAAAGTCTGAATGTGCTCTGAGCTTTTGCTTTTTATAACCTTCGGTTAACAGGCTTGCATGTTGTGGCATTATACTAGTGTCATGACCCACAAGATAGTCTTCTCGAGATATTGAGTAATGACAAGTAGGGCGCAGACCGCGCCAACTGTCCACGACACGCATAACACGGCTATCTTGATTGCTGATATATTCCCCCTCACGTATCCAGTGATGGTGTATGTCAAGCACAATAGGAACGATATCGCTAATAGTAAGGCAATCATCTAGGCCCCAAGCATTTTCTTCGTTTTCGATGGTAAGACAATTACGGGCCTCTGGTGATAAGCGTTTGTAGGCACTGCGGATACCGTCAGGTCCTTGCTTACCTGATATGTGTACATTAATCTTAAAGTCTTGAAAAGTCTTGCCATATCCCATCCAACGAGCCATGTCTGCGTGATACTCAAATTCTTCAATTGAGCGTTCTACAATACCTTCATTAATACTGGCCAGCACAGTAAACTGACCAGGATGCATAGACAACCGAACGTTATTCTCGCGAGCCACATCTCCCACGGCTTTAAATGCTCTTTCGCAATACGTTCGAACATCGGGAAGCCGCCAATACCGCTGCCAAGTTGACTCAGTATATACAGGTAGTATATCGCTACTGAGTCGTACCATTCTAAGATTTTCTTCAAGGTTGCCCACCCTTTCAACTAGCAAACGAGTAGCTTCGATGTTGCCTACCATTAGGTCCCACAACTTTTCTTCTGCTACTTCTGTGCTCTGTCTATTTAACCAAGCAACAGTAGTACTACCGGTATTATATTTTTTGGCGGGATCTTTGGGACCGATGCCGTCTACTTGAGACGGATCGTCAATCCACTTACAGGCAAAGCCTATCTTTTTAGTCATCTGTACTTTCTGGAAGCTGATTCATGAATACAGTGAGTTGCTCAATTAAATGTTCACACCCCTCTCGATTCATAGTAAGAGTTGAAATACCAGTTTTAAATGTCATTCGATTATCACTAGTTATTCCAATACTATAATATTCTCGTTCCTGTTTAGGGGGTTCGATATACGGAACAGCCTCGGGCTCTGGAAATAGCGGCACTACATTATTATAGTCGGGCTTTTTGAACCAATCAAAAAACATTTTATTTTCCGTTAGTTTGAACTGTAGGAGTCACTACACTATTGATAACCAAAGTGTGACCTTTGAAGTTGGCAATAGCATTTGGCAAGTTACGCATGGCATCTGCTTCAGCTTCTGCTCGCAACAGTGGAATAGCCATTGGGTTGGCCTGCATTGACTCATTGCGCTTGCGAGCAGTGGCCACTTTGACTTCTTCAGTCTTGAACTCGTTCTTGGCCTTGACTAATTCGTTAGCAGAAGCAACAACCGAATCAGCTGGCACAATGTTACGAATCAATACTTGTCCAATTACAATAACACCATCCAACTTTTCTTCTGCCAGTGTGCGAGTAATTTGTTCTTTGATTTCAGTTTCCATGGCTTGTCGAGCATCGCCCATTTCCAATGCTTCATACTTACGTGCGGCCTTGTAGATAGCGTTACGTGCGGCATTGAAGATGTAATTGTACATCAAGTAGACATCGCCATCGTGAACAGCG
>Ga0208974_1000121_pt1 | contig 34896 bp, 52 predicted proteins | sample GreLakmeER15MSRF_FD_187699 | JGI IMG/M metagenome (GOLD analysis project Ga0208974, IMG submission 187699) | Freshwater lentic microbial communities from great Laurentian Lakes, MI, USA - Great Lakes metaG ER15MSRF (SPAdes) | ecosystem: Environmental > Aquatic > Freshwater > Lake | place: Great... | reverse complement strand
GTAAATAACATTATTGGAGCACAGATAAGAATAATGTTCTAATTAGAAAGGTATTTAGTGATAAATAAAAATGTATTTTTATTCGTTATATTAATGCTGAGTTACTCCGCTAAAGCTAGTGAATTAAATTTTAAATTTAAAAATCCGGCTTTTAGCGGAGTTAACTATTCTAGCCACGTATTTGCAATTGAACAACTGGAAGAGCAAAGAAAACAAAAAATAAAAGATGAACAAGAAAAAATTAGAAAAGAGTTAGAAAGTAAACTTGAACAGAGTAATCTTCAGAAGTTTTTAAGAAATGTTGAAGCTAGAATATACGCTCAAATATCTAAAGATGTTGTCGATAAGATGTTCGACGGCACCGGATCGTCATCGGGAACCGTTGTAATAGGAGGAGCTAGCGTAAGTTTTAACAATGACGGCTCTAACATTACATTAAATGTAGTAGACGATAAAGGTAATACTACTGTTATAACTATACCTCTAGGGGCTTTTTAATGAAAAAGATTTGCTTAGTAGGTTTTTTATTGTTAACAGCATGTATACCTCCTAATGTAGAAGAGCCTATATCAATAAATGAATCTGTAGTTAAAAAACTAACTATAGTTAATAGTCCTTTATCTACAGAAGCTCCTTTTTATATAGCAGTATATCAATTTTCAGATAAAACAGGACAGAGACGTCCAAGCGAAGTAGTAGCTCATCTAAGTAGCGCTGTTACGCAGGGAGCCGAAACTTGGCTTATAAAAGCACTTCAAGATGCTGGTAACGGTAGCTGGTTTAAAGTTGTAGAAAGAGTAGGGTTAGAAAACCTAACTAGAGAAAGACAATTAATCAGGCAAACCAGAGAACAATACGAAGGTAAGGATGCTAAGCCACTAAGACCTTTAGTATTCGCATCTCTTATATTAGAAGGTGGAATTATAGGATATGACGTAAATACGATAAGCGGTGGAATAGGAGCGAGATATTTAGGTATAGGTCCTTCAACACAATATAGACAGGATCAAGTAACTATAGTAATGAGACTAATTAGTGTTCAAACAGGAGAAGTGCTGCTTAACGTAGCTACAAGTAAAACCATACTTAGCTCTGCTGTAGGTATAGATGTTTTTAAATTTGTAGATGCAGGAACTCGAGCCGTAGAAATAGAAACTGGTTTAGCTACAAATGAGCCTGTAAACTATGCTGTCAGAGCAGCGATTGAAGCTGGAGTAGTAGAACTAATTCAAGAAGGTGCAAGAAAGGGGCTTTGGAGAATGTCAGAATGAAAAAATTATATACTATTTTAATGATCTTATTAAGCACTCATGCTTATGGACAAAGTAACGTTCTATATATAGAACAATCAGGCGCTGGATTCTCAGGTTCTATTACTCAAGATGGAGTAACTAATAGAATTGGAACTTCTAGTAGTCCTTCGATAATTAACGGTACTACCAATACTATTAGTGTCAATCAAATTGGAAATAGTAACTCTTTAGATTTTGCAGTTTATGGAGATACAAATACGGTATCTATTACAAAAACAGGAGATTCCAATTCAGTTACTCTTGAAATAGGCAGTAACGGACAAGATAGTAGCACTAATGAATATACCCTAGACATTACTGGTAGTAGTAATACTATAGAATCTACTATAACTGGCGGTATAAATACTGTAGGTATAACAATTTTCGGAGACAGTAATAGTATTACTAATACTATATCTAGTAGTAATACAGAACTTACTCTTACCGTAACAGGTAGCACAAATATTATAACAACTAATCAATCAGGAGCTGGAGCACATAGAATAATACATGACCATACAGGAAATACTGGAACTTTTAGTTTTAGCCAGGGTGGAACCAATGCAAAAATTATCAATATTATTACTAACGGTAATAATCAGTCAGTTACTGTATCTCAAACAGACTGAAGCAAGAATAGGAGATGTAACAGAGCTTAACGGACAGGCGTCTGTTACAAGAAATAAAAAAGAACAACCTATAGGCATTCGAGACGGTATCGAATCTATGGACACTATCTCTACTAAAAATTCAAAGGTTAGAATAGATTTTATTGACAAAACCCACGTTAGTGTAACTGAGCATAGTGACTTAGAAATAGATGAGTATGTTTTTGATCCTTCTAGAGATTTAGCAAAATTATCTATGAAAGTATCTTCTGGCACTGTACAATATGCAAGCGGACTTTTAGCAAAAAAAGTAGGAGCTGTAGATGTTAGAACTCCTACTGCTTCTATAGCAGTTAGAGGTACAGAATTTTCTATGAGTGTCAATGAGTTGGGTAAAAGTTTGATTATGCTTTTACCTAACCAAGATGGAAGCACAGGAGAAATTACCGTTAGCACAGACGTTGCAAGTGTTATTCTGAATAAAAGCTATCAAGCTACTATAGTGACTAGCAGCTCTAGTCCGCCCTCAAATCCACTTATTCTTAATATGTTAGGCAGAGTAATAAATAATGATTTACTGCTGTCCATGCCGAAATCTGTAGAAACAGTTTCTAATGTCGAAAAAGAACAGGGTCCATTGGATTTTGACCTTAAATTTGTAGACGTAAATATGCTAGATAAAGATCCTCTTAAATTTGAAGAACTGAATGTAGACCTACTAAAGTCTGATTTTTTCAATACTAGATTAAACAATATAGATTCAATTTTTGATAATTTTAATGAGAAAGACGGTCAAGTAACTGGGTATAATCCCACCACTCAGATCAGTACTATAGTAGAAGATACAACTGTTTTAACTCAAAGATTAGATATTTCTATGTTTTCTATAAAGGTTAATAAAGATTACGGATTAAAAATCGAATACAATGGAGATGGTATCTCTGCTGCGTTTGTAGCTGGAAATATGCAATCCAACAGTATTCTAAAGGTTAAGCAAAAATGAAAAAAGTAATCATTACTTTACTAACAATCGCAATAGGTATCGGTATAAAGATATACGAGCCTAATATAGTAGAGATTTTAAAACTCAAAGGATTTGATCAGTTATTAACTTTAAATGATACTAAAACTAGTGAAACAGCCGTAATAATAGAAATTGATGAGCCTACAATAGAGCAACAAGGTCAATGGCCTTGGCCAAGAGATTTAATAGCAGATGGTATTAAAAAAGCTGTAGATCATGGAGCTGAGATTGTAGTTCTATATCCGCTTTTTGCAGAAAAAGATAGATTTAATAAAGATGAAATACTTAAAGAGGTTATAACAAATAGTAAGGTCATAGGAACGCAATCTGCTTCTTTAAAAGGGAAAGGAGATCTAGTAACTAGAGGTTTTGCTATCGTAGGAAATACAGAAGAACAATGGTTTTATAGGTATCAAAACGGAATAGGTAGTATTTCTGAAATATCTAAAACAGCTCAAGGTATGGGTATGATTACTACAGTCCCAGAACTAGATGGAGTAACTAGAAAAATACCTTTAGTGTTAATGGTTGGTGATAAGTTCTATCCTTCTTTACCTTTAGAAATAGCAAGAGTAATACATGGGGCTAAAAATTATAGAGCAAAAGTTACTGAGGCGGGATTATCTAGCATATATATCAATAAGAATTTTTCCGTAGAACCAGATAAGCGCGGAGAGTTATGGATAGATTGGTCTTGGACCTGGCCTATTAAAAGTTGGAAAGAGGAATCTTGGGGAGACTTGACAGGTAAAATAGCTATTTTAGCTATAAACGTAGAGGGAATTACTAATACTATTGCAACCCCTGCAGGCACTAAACTAGGTCATGAAGTTAGTTTAGCTGCGTGGGAAACTCTATGGAACGATAATAAAATAACTAGACCTTATTGGGCAGATTTAACTGAGCTTTTATTTTTCTGTCTGTTGATAGCAGTCAGTGCTCTCGTTGCTGATAAAGGAAATAAATTACTCGTAGGAGTATGGGGAGTAGTTATACTACTAGTTCCATTTAGTATAAGTTACTACGTCTTTAATCAATATCAATATTTAACTGATTGGACATTTAGTTTAATATTTGGAACACTGTTCTATGGATATGTCGTGTATTCTAGATTTGTTAAAGAGTTTAAACTAAAGCAACAAATCAAGAAACAATTCCAATCTTATCTTTCAAAAGCTCTTGTGGAAAAACTCCAGAAGAATCCAGAGCTATTAAGGCTTGGCGGAGATAGCAGAGAGCTGTCAATCATGTTCACAGACGTTCGTGGATTTACCTCTATTAGCGAACACTATGGTGAGAATGTTCAAGGATTAACCCAAATCATGAATCGCTATATGACAGCGATGACTGCAAAAATTCTTGAGAATGAAGGAACGCTTGATAAGTATATTGGCGATGCACAGATGGCATTTTGGAATGCGCCGCTTGATGACAAGCAGCACGCCAAGAATGCAGTTAAAACAGCTTTAAGTATGTTAGGAGATTTAGATGAATTCAACAGAAGTATTGCGGCTGAAGGCGTCCCTCCTTTCGGCATGGGCCTTGGTATCAATACCGGTATGGTTGTTGTTGGAAATATGGGCAGCGATCAACGTTTCGATTATACTTGCCTCGGTGATGCTGTCAACCTTGCTAGTCGTCTCGAAGGACAAAGCAAACCGTATGGAGTCAAATTAGTAGTTGGTCCGAAAACTGCAGAGTATGTTTCAGATGAATATTTTATATTAGAACTGGACACTATTGCGGTAAAAGGTAAAAAACAAGGAGTTAATATCTATACTGTTTTAGGCACTAATAAAGAGATAGATGATTTAGGTTTTTCTTATGCAAGAAAAGATCATAACGATATGTTAGATTATTATAGAAATAAAAACTTCACTAGTGCTACCGTATTGTGCGAAAGATTAACGAAAGCATTTAAAGGCGATATGAAATCATACTACGAAATGATGATGGATCGTTGTCGTGAGTATACAAAAACCCCGCCACCAGCTAACTGGGACGGGGTTTACAGAGCTACTAGTAAATAGTAGAGTTATTTTTTCTTTGCAGTTCTAGCTTTTTTAGCTAAATCAGCATCTGCTGTGTAATAAGTTTTACCTTTGGTAATAAAGCTATTAACTCTAGCATATGCCCATTGCTCTCTTGTAGCACCTGGACGGTGACCTGTTGCCCAAGCAGCAGCACCTCTACGATATACCTGCTCTAAAATACTTTTAGGTATTTTAGATTCTTTAGCTTTACCAGCTAAGCCTTTATCTTGTGGTTTATTTTTTAGCGCCATTTTTCTTACCGTAGCGTTTTTGATATGCCAAAGTATATTTACTTGGCTTAGTCTCAACGCCCTCATCTGTTTTAAAAGGTTGATAAGAGTAATTACCAGATCTAGCTTGCTCTCGTCTAGCAACTACTTCCTTAGCTCTCTCTTTTCTTGACTGACCTTTAAGGGATCCAAGATATCTTTTAATAACTCTTTTACCGTCTACAGTTTCAGCAGGAACTTTCTTCATTTTTTTCATTTCTTTCTCGGATTACTTAGTTTAGAGCCACCAGATCCGGCCCATAACACTTTTCTAGCCCAATAGTTAGGAGAGAATTTATCGTCTTTAGTTAGTTGTCCGCTCTTATCTCTAATTCCTGCACTACGAGTTAGATAATTCTTTCTAGCATCTGGGCTGTAGTTATGTCCATAGCCTTTTTGACCAAAATGAACTACTTTAACCTCATCCCCTTTTTTGGCTAATACCATACGTTTTTTATCTTCTTTAGTAGAAGAACGAGGTTTATTAAACCCAGGAAAGACGGTGCCTCTATATTCTATTTTACCGTCTCCAAGTCTTTTTACGTCTTTAGATGATGCCATTTTATCCTCCGGGGATTTATAGCTATAATAGCTTTTTATTACTAGAATTGTCTACTGTAAAAATATAAGATACTGTATTGGAACTAACTGATGATGCAGTAGGAAAAGTATTGCTGACATGAGCTAGATTATTTTTTAGTATAGTTTCTATAGAATATTTACCCATTTCTATAAATTATTCTACCTCTATGTAAGTCGTAAGGACTTACTTCTACCTTCACGCTATCCCCTACAGATATTCTGATATTGTTCTTTCTAATTTTTCCATTAACGTAAGCTAGTAAGATATTCCCATTTACTTCTACTTTAAAATTTGCATTAGGTAATGCTTCTAGCACTTTACCGTCTATTTCTATTAATTCTTTAGACATATTTATTGTATATACTTTTAAAAGTCTCCCATTGTTTTTGGCTGAGCTGTGGATATTTACTTTGATAAACTACAAGACTTTTAATAAATGCTCTTTGAGGATCAGTTAAAGGTTTTTGTAGTAATTCTTCTTGTTGTTGTTTAGATATTCTACGAGTTTTCATTAGTCTTTATAAACTAATCTGTAATTTTTCGTATTGATTAATTCTATATTTTAACTCAGGGATGAAAGGTAAAGTTTGTGATTCAAATACTTGAACATCTGCGTTTTCCACAGTAATTAAAACAACTATTTTTTGTAAGTTTGTTTTAAAAATTTCATTGTGAGCGTAAGCATATGCTGTGCACTGTATAAAATAATCTTTAATATCTTTTATCTGTTTTTTCTTTTTAGATGTTTTAAAGTCTATTACTGCCGGAATAAAATTCCACTCTCCAAACATATCAACTCGTCCAGCATATCTTAAATGTTTAGACCAAACAGGTATTTCTTGTGCCCAGACATTAGTCACACCTTTTTGTGTGGCCTGTATGAGATTAGTAATCATTTTCTGAGTAGTAATTTCTTCATTTAAAATATCAGTTGCCCAAGAGTTAGATCCATCCCAATATCTTTCTAGATATTTGTGCACTATCTCTCCACGATCCGTAGCAGCTTTAGATACACGCGCTGCCTCTTCTTCTCCTACTTTATCTTTCCAGCGTTGCAACCAGATATTATTAGCCGTTTTTCCTAAAATAGTAGTGACGCTAGGAAAACTACCATCAGGTGTTTTATATAGCCTGCCTTTTTCGGTAGTTTCTGCTGTTATCTCTTTGCATACGGAATAATCAAAATTTGTCAATTTGGTTACCAAACACGTCCCATCCAGGTCTTTGCGTTCTTGCAAACATTTCCAGATATGGACCATCAAATAGTCTTTCTATTCTGTCATAGGCTTCGTCGGGTTTTCTACTATGCTCACGTTGTTGAGATATGATTACCTGTCTAACACCTTTATCCTTACGCTCTAAAGTTTTACCTCGTCTACCGAGTAGACATAGTTCTGCGTTAGCTCTAGTGTAATATCCTAGATTCATGCGTATATCTTTATCTACATCTAAGGCTTTAAGATTGGCTGTTTTATTAGTTTTTACCCAAGTAAATGCACAGGTTTTATATTCAAATCCCCACGCTTTCATTACTTCGAAACTTTTGTCCAAGATAGGAAAAGTTACCCACATAAATAAGATTGAGTTAGGAGCCGCAATCTTCTTAATCGGTAAATTTTTAATATCTTCCAAAGTCATAACCTTATAATCTGGACTTCTATCTCCACCAGCTTCTGAGTAGGTTTCAAATGTCCAAGGTGGATCGGCGTAAATAACCGAATACCGTTTATCTGTATTAAATATGTCTATATTCACTATTACCTCAAAGACATTAACCATAGGACTATAAATCCCATGGCTAATATTATTATACTAATCATCTTCATCTACCATCTCACTACCAGATAGCATCATATGTTTCACTGATTCAATGCCACCTATAGCCAAGATAATATCAAATTCTCCTGCTATTATGGAAAATATTTTATTATCAGATCCCATACCCACAGCAACTATACCGGATAATTTACCTTGGTCTATAAGGTTATGTATCTCGCCTACAATTTTTAGCATCATTTCTTTGGGAGATGTGGTTCCGTCTTTTTTACTTTTTAGGTCTTGAAAATTAATAATATTATCCATTATAACAACACTCGCTTGCTAAAGTATCTACTTCTTCATTTTCTGCTATGCCAGAATGGGCAGGAACCCATTTCCATTCTATAGATATATGAGAAGATAGAAAATCTAATTCCTTCCAGAGATCTTGATTTTTTACAGGCTTACGGTTAGCAGTTTTCCAACCATTCTTTTTCCAAGAGTGAATCCACTCTGTTATACCCTTTTTAAGGTATTGGCTATCAGTATTAACCTCTATAGTATCTATTTCGAGTGTTACGTTTTTAATACCTTCTATAGCTGCTCGTAGTTCCATCCTATTATTTGTAGTATTAGACTCGCGACCTATTACTATCTTAGGATCTTTATCCAAGTAGTAAATTTTAGCCGCAAACCCTCCAGGACCGGGGTTACCTTTACAGGCTCCGTCACAAAATATTATAGCTCTATTAGTCATCAAAGATACTCCAAACGGCGTGAGATACTGCAGCAAAAAGCCCAATTAAGAATGCTAAAAAAGCAATAGAGAAAACTAATCCTAAAACTAGTTCCATGCTACTTTAATCTCGGCTTTCCATGCAGGTAGATAATCAACCCAGGAAGGGTGATATACAGTAACAGGAAATAATTTTCTCAGCTCTATCAACTGTTCGTGAGTAGGATGCCAAGGTTTTGTATTTGGTTTCCACTTACCTACAGGCAGATGATCTGATTTAAGATAGTTACAGGTTGGACACGCTGCAACTACATTTAGCCAATCGTCTTTGCCGCCTTTTGACAGAGGCATAACGTGGTCTCTAGTAACAGTTTCCATTGAAAGTTTAGTATTGCAGTAAGCACAATGACCCCGGTCTCTATAAAGCAAAGAGCTTTTAGTTAGCACAGGTTTTTGCGTCCTTTTAACATATTCTTTGCGAATAATTATAGAAGGCCAATTTAACTTGATGTTTGGATTTGGAGTCTTAATAGGAGTGCCATAATCAGATACTACCGAACAGGTATCGGCAAAAAGTCTTATAACCGCCTGTTTAGCACTAATTACGTGAAGTGGTAGTACACTTATAGGAGTGTAGTCCGCATTAAGAACTAATGTTTTGAATTCTGTCATTTTTTCTATCTTATACTATTTTAGAGTATGGGTCAAATAAAAACAGAGGGAGATTACTCTCCCTCTGTCGTTAACCGAGCCAGTCCAGCTCTTCTTCTGTGTATGGCCACATTTTACTTAATTGGAAGCTTGGTTACTTTCTCTGGATTACGAGAGAAGGTAATCTTTAGCATACCATCCTTAAGCGTGACTTCATCAACTAGAAATACTGGTGAAATTGGGAATACTGTCTTAAAGGCCTTTTTAGTTAGCCCCTGATGGACCCAACGTAGGGAATTTTCTGGATAAGCTGAAGAAGGCTGAGCTTCTACAGTTAGCCTGCCGTCTACGTATTCAACTGATAGGTCATCTTTGTTATATCCAGCAACTGCCATCTCTAAGATGTAGTTACCAGTCTTATCTTCCTTATATAGATTATAAGGTAAGAAGGTTTTGGCCGAAGCTAGGTAGTCAAGCTGACCAAAAAGTGCGTCTTCAATTTGACGAATAATATCAAGTGTAGTCATGTTTTTTTATCTCCTTAAAAGCAAGATTTTATACGTCCCAAATGGCAACGTATAGATATATGTTAAGCTATCTTATGGGTAACTAGCAAATAAAAATTATTCGCAAAGTTCTACAAGAGACAAGATAGCTTCGTTTTTCTCTTCTAGCTCATCTTTGTTACGCTTAAATACCGCAACAGCAGTTGCACGAGTAAGACCTGATGCAAGTCCATACTCTGTCTTGAGATACGACTGTATCTCTTTGATTACATCTCTAGATGATTCAATGAGCACTAGCTGATCTACTATCTCATTGATTTTAACCTTAAAGTTTTGTGGATCAAGGGCCTTAGGTTCTGGCTTCTTTTTCTTTTCTGTATTCTCAGTCATTTTTTATAATTTTAAATCCTTTTCTTGTTTCTTTAGGCGGACGTCTGATTACTCGCTCCGCTTCTAGCTTGGTTAGGATAGTATTAAATACTATCTTAGCATTTTGTAAAGGCTCAACATCTCTAACGTCGTGTAAGGCCTTTATGACCATATGTTGAGCTGTAGTGATATTTGCACTACCAATTTTACTTAGCCCATCTTCTCTTGGAGAAACTAGTTCCCAAGTAAAACACTCATAGATAGCTTGCCCGTCGTTTTCAATTACATCAACAGGTTCTGATATCAGAAGCTCTTTGACAAGAGGTAGTAGCTTATCTATTATTGTTGAATGGCTGGAGACCACCAGGTTGTTCTTCCATCATCCAGATTGATTTTTTCTACTGGATTTCCGTATGGGTCTTGTTTTTGGCTATAGACCATAACTCCTAGTCTAGCTTTCATCATCTCATCTGGCTTACTAGGAAATTGGATGTATGTGCCATGATTAGCGTATAGATCGCTATAGTTTCGTATGGTAGCGCCGCCCATCTCATAACTATTTCTGAGCACTTGTTTGACACTGTGATACAATCTTGAAAGTTCATCTTCGTTACAGTCCTTTACTTTTTTAGATGGATTAAGTTTTGCTAAAAATAGGCTTTCGCTTTTATAGATATTACCTACTCCGGCAATGGCTTTTTGTTCCATTAGGAAGCTAACTAATGTCTTAGCTTGATTTCTTTTACATATTTCTAGCCATATAGATAAACTAGGAGGATTATTTAACATATCTGGTCCTAGTTCTTGTAACTTCTTATTCAGTTCTTTTTCTGAAAAGATTATTTTGAGAGTACCAAAATTACGCATATCGCAATAGAATACGCTAGTACCATCACTGAAATTGAATCTAACTCGAGCATATTTATTCGGCTCCGTTTTATAGCTACCAGTCATGCCTAAAGTAGAAAATATCCAGCTAGATTCTAGTGTCCACCAGATAAATTTACCATGACATTGAACTGATTTGACCTGCTCAGATTTAAACTTATCTAAACCTACAATAGGAGATTTAGTGTATCTACCTGATACAGGGCTAATTATTTCTAAAGTTTTTCCTTGAACTACAGAATTAAGTTGTGTAGTTACATGAAGTACCTCAGGACCTTCTGGCACTTTTTTTACCTTTCTTTTTATTTAAAAGATCTACTTTATGTTTAGCATAATCTAATTCGCTTAGAGTCTGACAGATTGCATTAACTGTCTTTAAAAACTCTATGTAGTTAATACCAGAATCCTGATGAAAAGCTATAGTCATAAAATGAGTTTGAGTATAGTAATCTTTTCTTTTATAGAAATGAACAAATCCATTGTCATCTCTAATCCAAGTATATCTACTATCTACGTGTTTTACATCAGAAGCAATCTTATCGAAGTTATAAGGCTCAGTCATTTTTTTCTACTGAGTAATTTATAGCTGAAAATTAACCATTTTACCAGTTCAATTTACTGGATTCTGGAGCGCAAGATATTCACTAAGAGACAATTCAAAATTAAGAGGCTGCGGTCTAGTTGGTACTACATCTACACCCCAGAAATCTTCTTGATACTCTTTGTTGTAATAATAGCTACTTTCAATAGAATTAAGTGTATCGCAAGCGCGTTTAACTGCTCTATTATAATTTGCTACATCAATAGGATTAACAGCCCTTGAACGAGCGCTATCAAACCATTTCATAGCCTCATTAGGATTCCAACGGCACATATTAGCTGCGTCATTAACTAGACGAGCAAATGGCATATCAAGTCCGATAATTCTCATTATTTAGTTTCCTTCATTTTCTTTAAGAGTTTTTGTTCTTTTTTCTTTAGATAGTCCATATATACCCTTTTAATAAATAGGGCTCCAACAAACTCTCCAGACTGTTGTTTAATAAGTTCATACTCATCTAATACTTGAGTTTGACCGTGAACATCGGCCATAGTTTTAAAAAATTGTTTACCTTCTGTATAATAGCTCATTCTATTATTATAGAGTGTTTTTTAGTCTTTAGCAATAAAAAAATAAGAGATAATGGTCAAATAAAGAAATTATTTGACATTTTAAACTATTATGTTATAGTAATTTAATGTATGCAACCCCTCAGGAACTAAAAGCCCAGGTTAGGGATCTTAGGTCAGAAATCATAGCCGTATCTAAAGAGTTAGGCGGAGAGATTCAATACTTAAATCATCGTATTAATGAACTCCATTCTATAATAGAAGCCCAGGCGGAGGCAATTAGGAAATTGAATAATGTATAATAAGTTGTACGGATTCTATCACAACGATACTCTTTTAGAGTATTTGAATGCTAGATTCAGCGAGTTATCTGCTGTTACAAAAAATCTTGAGTATATTACCTTAGATGAAACATCTGATAAAGCTCAACTATGGGGTGTTAACGTATTTCCTACGATAATACTTAGTAAGCATGATCTTATGGGACCAATTTTACAAGGCGCATACCCAGGACATACATTATTACAGTGGTTGCAAAAGTATAACGTAGAAGTGAGTAAAGATAATTAATGAAACTATTTGTTAAACATAACGACGTAACCAAAGCGTATAAGATTTTAACTAAAAAATTAAACGATGAAGGTATTTTTAAGACTTTAAAATCTAAGGAACATTATCTTAGTAAGAGTCAGAAAATACGTGCTAAAAAGAAAATAGCCCTATCTAGGTTCAGAAAAGAACAGAAAAAGAAAAGAATGATAGAGGCTAGGCAAGAAGAGAAGTTTTTACTTTACTCTAAAAAATCAGGTAACTTTCAACAGCCTAGAAGATACTCTTAAAAATACAAGTTGTCTCATACTTATATATTTCATATAATACATATATGAAAGCATATAAAGGAAAGTTTACAAAAAAAGACGGATCTGAGCGAAAAATGGTTTTTGCAAAGATCCTAGACATTACTAAAGTTAATGACGAGTTTATCGCAGCAAAGATCGTAGGAGATGGTAGATCCAGAAACTATGGACCCGGACAAGAACTTGTTTGGGATTTAGAGGCTGATGATTTTAGAATATTTAACTGGGAAAAAGCAGTAGAAATAGAAGAAATAACTATTTCTAAAAGTATTTTTGAAGGAGTTAAATGACTGACGTCGATATTGTTTTAGCACAAGCAAGAAGATTATATCATCATTATACTAATTTAGAATCTCCTAATAGACAATTCTCTAGAGTAGCTGATGATTTTGGTTCGATAGTAGAAAATTTAGAATACATTCAATCAAAATTACATAGTGTTTCAACTAAAACATAACTACTTTAAAGGTCAAGTCGTAGAATTTAGTTATAATTACTGGTCCATCTATAATGAGGCTGGTAAGCTAATTCTGACTACTAAAGATAAAAAATATGCTGAGGCTAAATTGCAACAACTAAATAAGGCTTTAGCAGACAAGATCTCGTTGATAGCAGCGAAATAAGCATACTGGACACGGGGGCAGTGCCCGTCATCTCCACCATAAATATGTCGATTAGTAAACATTGACATATTTATAATGGGGATGAATTAGGATCGACAGGTGTGTAAAGGTTGAAGTAGAGATAGGTGCGCGAGCGACCTCTAATCGCAAGAAATCAATAAATGCTAACGATAATAGCATCGAAGAGATCCGCCTAGCGGCATAACTTCTGCGGTATGGGCTCCACCGTATTACCCAACGGGCCTATTCCTTTTAGAAAGATTTTTAATGTTTATTTACTGGAGAGTATGCGAATTACAAAAATCTATTAGCTACGTTAATAGATGGAAAAACTATAACAAAACAGACATCTTAAAAAGATGTTGGTTATCAGTTCAGAGTAGCGTATCTCCAGACGATCAAATCTATCTAATAGAAGATAATGTAACCCATGAGACTTTAACTTGGTTAAGAGAGACGTGCAAAGCAAAGCTAAGTATCATACACGTACCAGAACATGCATGGGAATATCATCAACACACAGTAACCTTGATAGATACGCTAGAATCCTCTGTTAAACAGTATGAGCAAGATGTTCATCTTATTTTAGAAGATGATTATCTGTTTACTCCAAACGGATTAAATACTTTTAAGTTGTCCGCTGAAAATTGGAATCAAGGATTTATAGCTCCTTACGACTATATTGATAGATATAAAGAAATAAAACCCACTCAAGTTCTTTTAGGCCCAGATAGACATTGGCGTACAGTAGATAGTATTACTATGACTGTAGCAGCCAAAGGTTTTATCTGGGTTAAGTATTTAAAAGACTTAAAAGATGCAGCTCCTACCAGCAATGATAAAGTCTTCGATAAGATTTTATCTGAAGTGCCATGTATCTCTCCAATGCCTTCTTTATGCAGTCATCTTACCGAACATCATAATAGTCCTTACATGGATATAGAAAATATCTGGAAATATTACGAGAACAATCTATGAAGATATATATAACAGGAATAGCAGGATTTTTAGGCAGTCACTTAGCTAAGAGATTTTTAATGAAAGGCCACAAGGTATCTGGATGTGATACCCTTATAGGTGGTTATTTAGATAATTGTCCGCAACCAGCAGATTTTAAACAGATAGATATTTTAAACTATGAAGCTCTTGTAGAGCATATGAAAGATTCAGACATAGTTATTCACACTGCTGCTCTTGCTTATGAGGGTCTATCTGTATTTAGTCCTAAACTTGTTACAGAGAACATCTACGCAGGAACTATGAGTGTTGCTACAGCAGCTATAGCTTCTAAAGCTAAACTATTATTGAACTGTAGTTCAATGGCTAGGTATGGTTTAATAGAAACTCCGTTTACAGAAAAGTCTGTATGCAATCCTATTGATCCATATGGGTTAGCTAAGTATCAAGCCGAACAAGCTATCAATTTACTTAGTGATATTCATGGCATTAAAGTAGTTCATGTGGTTCCTCATAATATAATAGGAACTCATCAAAAATATGATGATCCGTATAGAAATGTAGTGTCTATCTTTATTAATTCGTTGCTGCAAAGCAATAAGCTCATTATATATGGAGACGGATTACAGAAAAGAAGTTTCAGTCCTGTTGTAGATTGTATAAATGCGATTATTAGAATAATCGAAAAAGAAGATATTCCAAATAAAGAAATCTTTAATATAGGACCCGAGGGCAACGAGATTACTATTAAAGACTTAGCCTATAAAGTAGCACATCTATGCGGTATTTATCCAAGTATTCAATACCTTGCTGATAGACCGCAAGAAGTAAAAAACGCATGGTGTAGTAGTGAAAAAGCTAGAATAGAGCTAAACTATGCGCCCAACACAAGTATGAACGATACCATTCAAGAAATGGTATCATGGATTCGCGGAAAGGGCGCTAAACCTTTCGATTACAAACTACCTTTAGAGATTATAAACGAGAAAACACCTAGGACATGGGTAGAAAAACTATATTAATATTCAACTCCCAAGCAACGGGAGATTGTCTAATAGGCACTCATGCCGCTAGGTTTATAAAACAGGCGTATCCAGATTCTCATATAATTTTTTGTGTAAGACAGAATTTGACACTTACTACAGCTGAAAATAATAAAAACGGTATCTTTGAAGTTTTAGAAATATTGGAACTTCAAGAACATATAGATGACGTTGGTTTTATTGATTTTCAAGGTAATGTTAATACTAAAAATAATTCTCTTACCAGTTCTCCAGATATTATATATCAACAACACGGATGGTTTTCTGATTTAGGCGTTGTAAAAAGCGCACTTATTGAGGTAGCAGAAGAAATTGGTTGGAATAACATTCACACAGAAACTAAGTTCTCCGTTGGAGAAGAAGCACACAAATACAGTCAATTTACTGTAGCTACTGCTGGTCCTCTAGATTGGAATAGAAAACTAAATAAAAATCTAGACTACGGCAAAATATTTAATTACTTAAGGTCTATAATACCTGACGTGCGTATACTACCGCTTGGTAGAGATGTTAGTGATTCTAGCTATTTAACCTCTCTTAGAGAGTTGAATAAATGTCATATGTATTTAGGACCTATGGGTTCTATGACAGCTATGGCAGCAGGTCTAGGAATAGATACTATAAATATATGTAGTGTTTTTCCGCCTACATTTGATTCTCCAGAGTTTTATCATAGCGGAAATCATCACAGCGTAACTGCAAAAGAAGATAAACATTGCGGAACTTATGCATGTATTAAACCTGCCTTTTATAAAAAAGAATATAGTAAGACCAAGATAGGTAATCCAGAAACTGAATATCCTTTTTGGACTAGCACTTGTGGATACCGAGAAGATAAAAAATCTTGTGTAATAAATATAACAGAAGATGATATTATAGAAAAGATTGATAAATGGTTCAAACAGTTACATTCGAAGATCAAATAGTTCCAGAGTATATTACAAAAGGTAATCATACCAGATTCATAGAGCCTTTAGCTTTAGAAGTATGTAAAGGTCACGGGTTAGATATAGGTTGTAATAGAGTAGAGTGGGCCTTAAAAGGCGCAGTGCCTATAGATCCAGTCATAGATCCTAATAGCCATGCGCTCTCATTACCTTTAAGATATGGCGGATGGAATTATATTTACAGTTCACATTGTCTAGAGCATATTCCTGATTACATGGAAGTCTTACGTTTTTGGACTGCATGCCTAGCTCCGAAAGGAACTCTATTTTTATATTTACCACATCCAGATTGTAAATATTGGAGACCTTGGAAAATGCCTACTCGTAAACATTTACATCAGTTCTACCCAGAACAAATTCATGACGTTTTAAGCAGTCTTGGATATAAAAACATATTTGTAAGTGGTAGAGATTTGGCTTTTAGTTTTGCAGCATTTGGAGAAAAAAGTGAATAAGGTATCTATTATAACTCCATATCTTTTTGAAGAAGAAATCAGCCACCTTAAACAAGCATCTGTTTTCTTAGATGCCGAGTTTATTTTCGAAGAAGATACTGCCAGAATAGGCTGCGATCTCATGTATCAAAAATTATGGAAAAAGGCAAACCCTAATGATGTAATTATTTTACACTCTGATATGGATTTTTACAATGGTATTGAAAACTGGTTTAATGACTTATTAAAGTATGTTAATAAATACCCAGAAGCAGGAATGTTTGGTTGTAAACTACTATACCCTTTAAAAAATAAGAATAACCAACCACTTATTCAATGTGCTGGTGGAAAATTTTTAGAGGACGGCACTCCAGATCATTTTGGTTCTGGTATAGATGTATTTTCTCAAAAAACATTTAAAGACGTTGAACCTGATTTAGGTCAATATGATTACGTTAGGGAAGTAGCTTGGACTACTTTTGGTGGGATATACATTCGCAGACAGCTATTAGATCAAGTCGGAGATTTTGATCCTAGCTTTGAGTGGACATATAAAAGAGACGTTGATTATTGCTTGATGGCTAGAGATAAAGGTTGGAAGATATACCAGGTGCCTGTCCCTCTATACCATTTTGAAAGTAAAGATGTAAAGAGAATTAGAACTCAATCAAATGCAGATGCTGAGACTAGAAATATGCAAAGGCTATTAAACAAATGGAAAGGTTCAGAGTTGTATAAAACTCTCGACATTAAAATTAATGACTAAGTATATTAAAAAAGAAGAATTTGAAAAAACACTAGAAACTACTATTGGCAAGTCTAATAAACAAGAGTCAATAATACTAGAAGCATATACTGGTTGGTTATGCGGATGGGTGCTGGCTATTTTTTCTATAGCATTCCTCTTAGCATTCGTATTATTATGCATATTACCTTTAGTTTTAGTCTTTGGACCAATTATATTACTAGAGTTATGGATTACAGGAGCACTTACCCGTGAACGAAGAAAAAACAAATAAATTAATAGAATTAGCTACTAAGTCATACGAAAACTCCCAGAGAAATCTTTCAAAAATTGCTAATGACTGGAGAGTAATGGATCAATACTCAGTGTCTTCAAAGAAATTTAAAAATCTTTTAAGCAATCTGTGTAGCCTAGAAAATTGTTGTTATCTTGAATTAGGATGTTTTAGAGGCGGTACTTTAACCGCTGCACTAATGCAAAATAAACTTTTAGCAGCTTATGCAGTAGATAACTTTACCTATAACCCGTTAGGCCAACATAAAGATCCAGAAACAGGAAAGATATCTTCTTATAACCCTGACGGATGGCCTAATGTTAAATTGAACCTAATTGAAAATCTGGAAAAACTAAGTCTAGATAAATCAGTAAAAGTATTTATGGGAGATTGGGATAAAATATCTCCTACATTTATTAAACATAAGCTTAACATTATACATTTAGATATACCACATAAAACTAACGATATTTTAAATTTTTATGATAATAAGTTTGATGATGTATTTATATTAGTCGTAACTAACTATAACGAAAGAGAAATAAGAGAAGACGTAGATAAGTATATCTCTGATAAAAAATATGAGGTAAAGCACAAAATAACTACATACAGTGCTTCTAATGCAGACACCGAAGGATGGTGGAATGGCGTAAGCGTTATGGTAATTCAAAAACAAAATGAGGTTTTAAATGAGAAAAAAGTCAGTAATCAGCCTAATCAGTTATGATGCGGAATATCTTCCAGATAGTATTCTCAGCTACTATGACTATGTAGATGAAATTGTCCTTGGATTAGACGAGGATAGGATTACCTGGAGCGGTAATAAATTCTCTTTTGACGAAGCAAAACTATATTCAGCGTTAAAAGCAATAGACGTAGATAATAAAATTTCTATAATAGAGCATAACTTTCATCACAGTAAAGTAGCATTAGAAAACGATAACTTTGAAAGAAATTATTTAAAATCTCAATGCACTAATGATTGGATTTTTAGTGTTGATGCAGATGAGACTCTGTTGAATTCTAAAGACTTTTTCTTGAAATTCTTACCGCTGGTTGAGAGATATAACAATAGTGTTGATCTGTTGTTTACATGGTTTTTACCTTATAAAGAATTTGACGATTCATATTTAGTTATTGCTAACGAAGACAATACTTGGTTTAGAGGTGATACACAAGGGTTTGTAACACATAAAAATAACGAATATACCTATTGTAGATGGACTAATAACAGAAAACACCTGCGCACTCCTCTAGCAGTTTTACACTGGAGTTTCTGTAGAAAAGAAACTAAGCTAGATCAGAAATTAAATAATTTTGGACATAGCGATAAAACTGCAAAAGATCCTTTCTTTCATAATTGGAAATTGGTAAATCTAGATAACTATACACAGTTAAGAAATTTTAAAACTAGTGGATATGGTGCTAACCAATGGGAGAAGCTAGTCAGGGTTCCTAAAAAAGAATTTCTAAATATTGCAAATCAAGAAGCTAGAAGAGTGTACACATGAAAGTAGAAATTGTAGGTAAATTTTTTGATAATCATAGCTTATCTATTATTAATAGATATATTGCTATTGAACTAGATAAGCTTAGTGAAACTAACGAAGTTGAAGTATGTATTACTCCAATAGATAAGTTAGATCCTTCTTTTAAAGTAGACAAAAAATTCTTAAAAAAGCTAACTGAATTATCTAAAGATAGAAACCCAGATAAAAAGGTAGATATTCAAATTAGACATACTTATCCTCCTATGTGGGTGTGGCCTAATAATCCAGAGACTAAGGTTATTTATATTCAACCATGGGAGTTCTCTAGAGTTCCTTTTGAATGGCAGTATAAGTTTGAAACCTTTGCAGACCATGTGATAGTTCCTAGCACTTGGGTTAGAGATAGATACTTAGAAGGTGGAATAAATCCTAGCAAGATAACTGTAATTCCTAATGGGTATAACCCAGAAGTCTTTAATAAAGAAGGCGCTTTAACTTCTTTATTCGATAATAAAAAGTTTACTTTCACGTTTGTTGGGTGTGGACAGTTTAGAAAAGGTATTGATGTTTTAATAGACACCTTTAAAGAAGTATTTGTAAAAGCTGATGCTGTAAGATTGTTTATTAAAGACTCTCCGCAGATATACGGAAATAATAATCTTCTACATGAACTCACAAGAATACAATACTATAAGAGCTGTGCCGAAATAATACTCAATGATGACTCTTTATCAGAAGAGGAAATGGCTCAAATCTATCGTTCTACAGATGTATTAGTGCATCCATATAGAGGAGAAGGTTTTGGTATGCATGTGCAGGAAGCTATGGCTTGCGGAGCATTTCCATTGATTACAGGCGGAGGTCCTACAGATGATTTCGTTAATGAAGAGTGTGGCCTGAGAATAAACTCTAGCAAGAGATTAGTTAATTTTAATGATGAAAAGATATTTGCTACTAAACCCGGAGACAGCTTAACTAACATGGGCAGCCATGGATGGGTTTTAGAACCAGACGCTACAGATCTTAGAAATAAAATGCAGTATCTATATTACCATCAGGAAAAAGATAGCATATTATCGAAAGTTAATAACGCTAAGCTGTTTACATGGGAATCTGTGGCAAAAAATTATTTCCAGACATTAGCACACATAGTATTAGACACAAGAAAACCAACTAGAATAAAATAGTTGCTTGCTTACTACTACACAATAGTGTTATTCTTTTAAAGGTAAAAAAGTGTATTATGACGATTTAGATTTTGGCATAGCTTATATGAAATCTGACTATAGCGGTGTCAAAGTCACCATGAATTCTTTTAGAGACAGAACATATATTCATATTAGAGAATATTTATTCGACCCAGATGAAGAAGTATGGTTTCCAACTAAAAAAGGATATGCTTTAAATGCAAATGAAGTAGATACTGTTATTCACTTGTTAACTAAAGCTAGTAAAAAACTAAGTGCTGATTATAAACCAGATGATCAGTTAGAATTTAATTTTGAGGAGTAATAATGAGTACAAAAGCCTGGTCCGATGAAGAAGAAGCAAAGTTAAAAGACCTATATTTAACTAAAACACAAGACATAGAAGAGATTGCACAAGAGTTTCCGCATAAAGGATATAGAAGTATTATCTCTAAACTAGTTCAGTTAAAGATTTATCAAAAGCCAGAAGAGGCTCAGCCTGATAAAACAAAAACAGTTAAGTTGATGTTGCGAGATCTCGAAACTATGTTAGACATAGAAATAGAAGGCACAAATCTTAACAAAAAAGAAAATCTAAAAAATCTAGTAGAATCTGTAACTAGACTGTATACTCTAGCAAACGATAAATGATTATAGGAATTAGTGGTAAGCTATACAGCGGTAAAGACACTTTAGCTTCTTGCCTTTTGCATGAGTTTGACGACTATGGTGTTACTTTTATGCAAAAATCTTTTGCCTTTAAGCTCAAGAAAATGGGCGCATACTTAACAAATACTCCAGAAATTTGGTGGTTTACTCAAGAAGGTAAGCAACATTATTTACCTAAATGGGACATGACCATAGGAGAATTTCAACAAAAACTAGGAACAGAAGCCATGCGAGATAATATTCATCCAGACGGATGGGTAATAGCGTTAATGTCTGAATACTCAACCTTTGATAATTGGATAGTTACAGATGTTAGATTTCCTAACGAAGCAGAAGCCATAAAGAAAGAAGGTGGAACTCTAATTAGAATAGAGGGTGACCCTTCCAACGAAAGAAAAAATTCTAAAAGAGATCTAAATCACCCCAGTGAAACATCACTAGATGATTATGATGGTTTCGACTATAAGATAGTCAACACCCCTCCTATTGAAATTCTACAAAAACAAGCACATACTATTGCTTTTAACTTGCTAAGATCTAGAATTTATTAATATAATATAAGAATGAATTACCAAGAGCTAAAAGAGCTTGTAAAAAAGCACTGTCATCTTTATTACGATGTGAATCGTCCAGAGATATCAGACCAAGAGTTTGATCGTCTATATGACACTCTAGAAGCCTTTGAAGATGCCCAGGGATGGGCAGATTATGATTCTCCTACCAAAAAAGTAGGGGGAACCAGTGGTAAGGTAAAACATAAATATAAGTTATTCTCGCTTAGGAAAGTCTATGACCAGGAAGATATTAACCCATCTTTCAAAATCAAGACCCCTAAGGTTGATGGTGCTAATATTTCTATCATCTATGTAGATGGCAAGATGGTTCTTGCTATGACTAGAGGTGATGGTGAGTTCGGAGAAGACGTAACTCATCTGGTTAAACATATTCAAAATGTCCCTGCAACCGTAAAATCAACCCATAAGGAATTGGTTATTAACGGAGAGTGCGTAACAGATAATGAGGTTACTAATTTTCGTAACTATGTGTCTGGCGCTCTAGGTCTAGACTCAGCAGAAGAGTTTAAAACCAGAAACATTAAATTCATAGCCCATGATTGGCTAGGTGTAGATATTGACTATACAGCACGAATGAGTGTTGTGAAAGCAATGGGATTTAATACCGTATTTGATACGGAATTCTGTTCTAAATATCCGCACGATGGAGAGGTATACCGACTTGATTCTTATAAAGAAAGTGTCGAGCTAGGTTGGACCTCTAAATATCCTAGGTTTTCAGTAGCCCTTAAACCTAGAGGTCTTCTTACGGCTATTGCCGAACTACAGAATGTAGTTTGGGTAGTAGGACGTACAGGCTCCGTAAATCCAGTAGGTATTGTTTCTCCAATCACTCTGGATGGTGCTGTCATTACTAGAGTAACTCTTCATAATATTGGTATTATCGAAGAGCACGAACTAGCTCTAGGAGACATCATTGAGATCGAAAGGGCGGGGGGAGTTATTCCTAAGTTCCTAAAAGTAATTGATAGAACTAATACTAACTCAAAAATTACAGCCCGTCACGCAGAAGAGCAGTTAGGTATTAAAACGTATAGAAACGGACCTAAGCTTTTTTGTGAAGATCACGAAGATCTAAGTGCCCCTAAAGCCTTAGAGCACTTTATCAAAATTATGGGTATCAAAGGGCTAGGTCCATCTAGTGTTAAAAAGATGGAACTTACTCACCCACTAGATCTCTACAAAGATCAAAAGTGGGCTGCCTTAGGCGCTAACGGCCCCAAGATTAAGGCAGAAATTGATAAGAGTAAAAACAAACCTTACTATATTGTCCTAGCAGCTCTAGGAATACCGCAGGTAGGGCTAACAGCTGCTAACAGTATTGTAAGTAAAATTCCGAGGTTTGATAGGCTGAGGGATATCGAGACAGTAAAAGTTGATGGAGTAGCGGAAAAGACTATCAATAGTATTCTCAGCTGGTTAGACGTCAACGAGGAGTGGGTATCAGAGCTCCCACTAAATCTGTCTCAGGACCTTACTACGGAAGCTATCACGGCTCCAATAAAGAAGGATAAAAAGATCTGCATAACAGGTAAATTCGATCTAACTCGAGAAGAGTTAACTGAGATTTTATCTGGCTATGGTTACGATGTTAAGACATCCGTAACACGCGATCTCTATGCTCTTATTAGCGGTGGAGATTCCACTTCTAGTAAGTTCAAAAAAGCTGAACAGTACGGTATTACTATCATAGATTTTTGGACTAATAAAGAAAAGATTTTAACTGGTCAATTCTAATTTAACAAAAATTCTAAAACTACCAATTAAGAAAATTGTTTACACTTTAATCTTGCTTAGCTCTTAGATCGCTGATATAATCTGAACATAATCAATCGGGAAACATCTGATTGAAAACAAAATAAAGAGGAAAATTAAAAACAATGTCAAAGTTTGAATACACTGATGAGATGGTTGCTCGTATGCAGTCACTCTGCGCAGGTGGAGTAACTGAGGAAGTTGTAGAGTCAATCTGCACTGAGTTCGAGTTCCCACGCCGTTCAGTAACCGCCAAGCTACGTAAGCTAGGTTACGACGTGCCAAAGAAGCCCGGCGCAGCTCCTATCTTCTCTCCTGAGGAGACTGAGGCACTAAAGCAGTTCCTAGTCGCTCATAGCGGACAGCACACTGCAGAAGAGATCGCTGCTAAGTTTGGTAATGGCAACTTCAATGCTCGCCAGATCAACGGTAAGGCTCTCTCACTAGAGATGACTCAGCACATCAAGCCAGCCGAGAAGAAGGTAGCTCCAAAGAGCTATTCAGTCGAGGAAGAGGCTCTTGTTCGTAAGATGGTTGAGGAGGGTGCATATCTCGAGGATATCGCTGCTCGCCTAAACAAGCCAGTCAACTCTGTTCGTGGTAAGCTTCTATCAATGGAGCTAAAGGCCCCACAGCGTGACAAGAAGGCTACAAAGACTGACCCATATGAGGGTATCGAGGATATGGCCGACAAGACCGTAGCCGAGATCGCAGCTCACTTCGGCAAGACTGAGCGTGGTGTTCGCACCGTTCTCACTCGTCGTAAGATGGCTTGCGCTGATTACCAGCCAAAGGCTGAGTAATAACTCAAGTAAATTGAGGGGAAGAAGCGGTAGGTGTAACTCACCTGCCGCTTTTTTATTGGTGAAATGGAAAAAGATTTAGAACCTTTTGAATTATTTAATGTGCCAGAAAGCACGTTAAACTATATATTATCACTTCCTGAAGAAGAAAAAACAGGCTACTTTCATTCCATAATCTCCAGATATTACGAAGATAAAGAATTAAGTAGTGAAAAATATAAAGAACTTCAGATAGCCTATAGAGCAAGTTTTATGCTAGAAAAAATATATCGAAACAATAAAGCCCTAAGAGATGGCTTTCGACCGGTGTATTCTAAGACTGGCTTAATTAGAGATTTGACTAATGATTTATATTTTATAGCTGAAAACCTACACGTTCATTAAAGTTTAAGCTAGTTAAATTGTTTGAAAAACGATAATATATAGTATGACTAACTTACAAGGATATTGGCTCAAAGAAGAGCCAACATACAGACTTGCAACTTGTTGTATGTTTGATAAACCGCCTTTAGATAAAATGAATATGGGCACGACTACAAAAACTAGTGCTCTTTCTAATTATCGAAAGGCTTTAGATAAAGCCGTTTACAACGCAAATAAACTTTTAGAACAGATTAAATTTCTATCTTCTCAGCCCAAAGAGCTTAGATATTGGAGAATTAGTTCTGAACTATTCCCTTGTTATACGGTAAAGGAGATACATCCATATTATGGAGAAATTACAGAAACACTTAAAGATATTCTGGGACGTGCTGGTGAACTCGCCATTTCTAGCGGGATTCGCCTTTCTAGCCATCCTGGTCAGTATACTGTCCTTGGTTCAAACCGTGCTGACGTGGTTACAAACTCTATAGAAGACCTGCATTATCACGCACAGATATTTAAGTGGATGAATATACCAGCAAAAGAAGCTATTATCAACATCCATTTACAAGGTCTCTACGGAGGTAAACACTCAGACGGTATTAGTAGATTTGCTACCAATTACAGATACTTAGATGACTATACACAAAAAGCATTGACAGTCGAAAACGAAGACAAACCTAATGGTTATGATATTGAGCACACACTAGAGCTAGCCAGTATCATACCTATTAGATGTATGCTAGACGTACATCATTACTACTGTCATCGTAAGGGTGAAGAGTATATTACTCATACGCATCCGTACTTTAAAGAATTCTTAAAAACCTGGTATCCAATTCGCCCAGCTATGCATAAAAGCCAGAGTAAAATTGGATCATCTAGAATGAATGAACATTCAGACGAGTTTCACGATGAATTCTTTGCTAGCCTAGCAGTGCCTATGTTAGAGTATACAGACATAGAGTGTGAGCTTAAAAACAAATGGACAGGTGTTCAAAACTTTTACAACTATGTAAAAGAAGAAGAACAAATGGCCGGAGAAAATCTAAGCCTAAAAACAGTAAATTAATTCAATACATTTCTACATATTAATGCGTTAGTTTCAATTCAAGTTGACTAACGCATTTTTATTTGCTAGAATCTATTGATATAAGGATTAAACATGGCAGTAAAAAAAGAAATACCTGAGTCTAAAATTCGACAGGTTATCTGGATGCTCAAGGCAGGTAAAACTAAAAAGGCCTGCTGCGAACATCTTGGTATTGCGTATAATACCAAGAGACTAGATACTATTATCACAGAATTCAAAGAAGGTCTTGAAAGAGAAGAACGCCTTAAGAAAGAAATTCGCTCTAAACCTATTGATGAGGCAACAAAAAAATCAATTATAGGTTCATACCTAAAAGGAGAAAGTACTTCTTCTATTGCAGAAAGTCTATATCTAACTCCTCAGAAAATTAAACAAGTTCTTATCGAAGGTAACGTACCTATTAGAGCACGCTCAAAAAGAGGCGAGGCTAATGTAGACCATGTTATTCAAGACCTAGACAAAAAGTTCGTCAAGGGTGAAAAAGTATTTGTTGCAAAAAATAACAGTTTTGCTATAGTAAAAGAAATATACGACGAAGAGTATTTAGAGAGATTCGACAATGCTCATCTAAAGTCGGTAGAATTACATTCTTGGGCTAAGTTAGCTCCTGACCAAGAGCCTGTAGAGGGTATTCATTATGAATCATACTACATCCTTGATGACGGTAGTCAGTGGAAAAGATTCGCTGCCCAGAATTTTATTAACAGAGTCACAAAAATAATCGAAGAAACAGGAAGAGAAACTTATCTAGTATATCATATCGGTGATTATTCATATTTCGCCGAATACTATAGAAGAGATCTCTTTCCTATAGCAGGGAGTAACCCAGTTGCTTGATCTACAAAAACTAACTCTAGGTAGGCTTTTGGCTACTAGAGATAACGATTTCTATTCAAAACTTATGCCGGAATATTTCTCTGGCATGAGTCTTGTGCTATTTGATAAGATTAAAAACTTCTATAAGGCTAATCTTAGACTGCCTAGCATAGAAGAATTACTAATTGTACATAAAGATGTTGCTTTACAAGACTATATTGATACTCAGATTCTATCTGATACCAATAAGTACGAAACTATTGCTAATGCATTTCTAGTAGGTCAGTTACAAGATCATTATGTAAGAGAAGATACTATCAGATTTCTAGACAAGTTTATGGATGATTTTGAAAACTATGAAAAAGTAGAAATCATTGATAAACTGCAAGAACACGTTTTACAACTTAATAAAGCGTCTCCATCAGTAGATGAACTATTTGATGTAGGAGAATTAGAATTCTTTCCTAAAGGAGACGACTTTACCCTATATCCATCAGGTCTTAGTACTGAATATGATTCAGTCAATGGAGGGTTTGCTCTTCAAGAACTAGTCCTTCTAGGCGGTCGTAGAGGTAGTGGAAAATCTATTATAAGTTTGAATTGCGCCTTTAATCGTTTCAAACAAGGCGCTACTGTAGCTTTCTTTACCATTGAAATGAGATACAAAGAAGTATATGATCGACTTCTATCTATAATTAGTGAAGTTCCATTTCTGGATATCTATAGAAACGAACTAAAAGAAAATCAAAAGTTAAGAATACTTCAAGCTAAGGTAGATACTTTTTATCAGCCAGAACCAGAGCTTTTAAAGCTAGTAGATGAAACTACTAGAACTAAAGACTTTGATAGGTTTGAACTAGAGATGAAAAATCGAAAGTTTCCTATGAAAGATAATAGGTTCTTTCTGATAGACGATGAAAGCTTGAATCTTTCTAGAATAGATCACTATTGTAATCTATTCAGTAGTAAATATCCTAACTTTAATATGGCTGTAGTTGACTACATCAACATCATTAAGATACCAGATCAAAAAGACTGGAAATCTCAGATCGTATTGTCAGACAGCTTGAAATCTGTAGCAAGAAAGTATAATATAACAGTGCTTTCTCCTTTCCAGATTGATTCTTCTGGAGAAGCACGATTTGCAAAAGGTATCTTAGATTTCGCAGATAGAGCTTTTAGTTTCATGCCTGTAGATCAGGAAAAAGATCCTAATAAACTGAAAATGTTAACATCTAAGATAAGAAATGGTAAAACGATTAACTTTGAAGTATTCATGAACTGGCCTTGTGTTAAGATTGACCCAAGCCAGAGTAAAGTAATTAATGAACAGCTTCTACCCGGTGAGAGATACGGATCAGAAGAATCATCAAAGGATTTATAAAATAAATGGATCTTATAACCATATTAGAAGATAGAGGAATTCCTTTTAAGAAAACAAATAATCCTTCTACTATCTTAATTAAATGCACTTCTGGTTTACACGAAGATAGAGATCCTTCACTAAGCTATAACTTAGACAAAAACGTATTTAAATGTTGGAGTTGTGACTTTAAAGGTGGAGGATCTAAGTTTTTGCAATCTATAGGAATTGTAACTAGAGTTCCCATAGAAACTAAGCAAAGATTTAAAATTCAAAAGCTTAAACAGAAAGTTACGTCTTTTATTGAAAAAGACAATCTAAAGTTACCTAATAACAGGACAGAAGTAGATTTTCCGTTTAAAGGAATATCTGAAGAAGTATTGCAAGAATTTGGAACATTCCTAACTCACGAGATGGGAATGGAAGATTATATTTGCATACCAGTCTATCAATTTGGTAGACTAAGATTTATAGAAGGTCGATTAAGACTTACTAGTAGTAAAAAACCGAAATACTTTCGTAGACCTATGGGAGCCTCTGTTACACAGATACTATTCCCATTAGATAAAATAGAACAAACAAAAGAAATTATATTAGTAGAAGGTATATTCGATATGTTAAATATGTGGCAGCACGGATTTAGAAATGTTCTATGTATATTTGGGACTCAAAATTTTGGTCCTAAAAAAGTAGAACTTCTAGATCAAATAGGAATTACTAAAGTTCATCTTCTAATGGATGGAGATTCTGCTGGTATAAGAGCTGCTGCTAGTATTCAAAAACTACTAGAACTAAATAACATAGAAGTAAGAAATATAAGCTTACCTCCAGGAAGAGATCCCGGAGATCTATCAAAATATGAATTGGAACAAGCAATAAAATGACAAAACTAGCTTTCGTATGTGCGTCTGTCGCCGATACAACTTTAGACTCATGGCTTAAAGAACTAGCACCCACATCCCTACATTCTAAGTATGATATTAAGTATCTATGCTCATCTCCTAAGGATAAGATCCTTAAGAAAGATGTAGATCTCGAAATGACAGTACTAGATACATATCCTTATATTGTACCTGTAGGTGCCGAAGCTCTTAAGCATGTATGTGGTATGACTGGAATAACTAAATACAATGGAACCATTGTAAAAGATAAGTATATTCCATTGATGCATCCTAACATCATATCTGTTAAACCACAGAGTAGAGATGATATCGTTAAAGCCCTATCTACTATTTCTCAAATCGTAGATGGTAACTATAGCGTAGTTGTAAATGATAAGACCCATCTGTATATAGATAATGAGGAATCATATAATCAATATATGTCTTCTAGCTTTATAGATGCTAAAGAAGTAGTATGCGATATCGAAACTACAGGTCTATCTTTTATGGACAATGACATAATCGGAGTTGCCTTTAGTACTAAACCTCACGAAGGTGTATTTATATCTATTGATATAATCCTAAAGCATAAAGAAGAAATTAAAAATCTACTTAAAACTAAAAAAGTAATATTCCATAACGGCAAATTCGATCAACAGTTCTTGAACTATCAACTAGGTTGGGAGTTTCCTGACTTTGAGGATACCATGCTTCTTCACTATTGCTTAGAAGAAGCCGTAGGCACGCATGGACTTAAGCCTCTAGCTATGAAATATACCGATCTAGGTGACTATGAGCGCGAACTAGATGAATATAAAAAAGCTTTTTGTAGAAAAAGCAAGCTCAAGCTAGAAGACTTTAATTACGGAATGTTACCCTTAGACATCCTGGCTCCTTATGCTTGTAAGGATGCGGATGCTTCTTTTCAACTATATCTAAAATTCAAACCTCTTGTTGATAAGAATCCAAAATTTAAAAGTCTCTACGAGACAATTCTCCTACCTGCTAGTAAATCACTAATGGTTCTAGAGAGAAACGGAGGCCCTATTGATGTAGCCTTCGCCCAAACTCTTGTAGATAACTACAAAGTAGAAATTGATAAAACTCTAAAAGAGATTTATCAAGATGAAGCTGTTGCTAGATTTGAGCGTATATATGAAAAAACGTTCAATCCCAATAGCACTATGCAACTTAGAGAACTTTTCTTTACTATTCTAAGACTAGAGCCAGTAAAGAAAACAGATTCCGGTGCTTGGTCAACAGATAAGGAAGTTCTAGAAGAACTAGATCATCCTCTATCTAATCTAATACTAGATCTTCGTAAAAAGAAAAAGATCCAAGATACATATCTTGAAGGTATTATTAGTGGGTTAAGCTCTGATAAAAGACTACGTAGTGGTTTCAATATTCATGGAACTACCAGCGGACGTCTATCTAGCTCTGGAGTAATTAACTACCAAAATATTCCTCGAGACAATAAGGACATCAAAAAGATGTTTAAAGCCCGGGAGGGTTATAAGATAGTTCAGGGAGACTTGAAGACTGCGGAAGTGTATTACGCAGCAGTTCTCAGTAATGACGAATTCTTACAGAAAGCGTTCGTAGAAAAACTAGACTTCCACTCTTACATTGCTAAACAGATTTTCAATTTGCCGTGCAAGGTAGAAGAAGTTAAAAAACTATATCCAGATAATAGACAGTGGGCAAAAGCAATTACATTCGGTATCATGTATCAAGCAGGGCCGGGTAAAATTGCAGAAACTGCTAACGTTACCTATCAAGAAGCTAAAATGTTTATTAATAAATACTTTAGAGAAGCTAGTAATCTAAAGATATGGATTGATCATGCCAATGATTTCATTGCAAGCAATGCCTATATCTATAGCTTCTTCGGCAGAAAGCGCCGACTTCCAGAGAGTAAATCTCCAAATAGAGGCGTAGCAGGTCACGCAATTAGGTCTGGGGTTAACTTCTTAGTACAGAGTGTAGCGTCTGACATTAATCTTTTAGGTCTTGTAGATGCTATGAAATGGATAGAAGATAACAACTATCAGAGAGAGATCATACCTTTTACTGTTGTTCACGACTCTATAGTCGCGGAAGTAAGAGAAGATCTAGTTGATACCTGGGCTCAGAATATGCGTAAGTCTATTCAGATAGACAGAGGAATTAGTATCCCTAACTGTCCTATTGATGTAGATTTCGAAGTAGGCAATAGCTGGGGAGAACTTGAGCCACTCAAAGTTTAAGGATATTGTTTTTCCTTTTTTTGCGAGAAAACATAATCCATATTCTGTAATATACAAAAAAGATAAGGTTCTTGTTAAGGTAGATCCCCACAGTAAGGTTACGTTTATAGACAACGTAACCTCAGAAAACAAGAATCTTTCTTATTTTGAAAGATTATCTAATTTTGACACTAGAGTATCTTTTGAGTTTACTTGTAGAAATTTAACTGAACTATTGAATGCCAAAGTTTATTGGGGTGTAGATAGTACAGGTAAAGTATTTGATTTAGTAAATAAAGAGAGATTTCCAACAAAACTAGCAAGAATTAGAAAAATTAAAGAAGGACTAATTTGGGTAAATTATGTTAGCTATCCGTTAAAAATACATAAAACTGTAGACTTAGAAAATGCTGATTTAGACGTACTAAAAGTAATACTACTCTACATTGATTATGAATGGATTATCTATCAGTTTACCTATGATACAAAGATTAGTGAATACATAAACCTATGAAGATAAAAAACGCTACAATAAATGAAAAGTTAAGAATCTGCAAAGATGACATAGAAGATATAAGTGATTTTGAATCTCTATATCTCTATAATTACGGAGATGAATTCTTTTCATCTATTGAAGAGATTGATAACTATTATTTAGTCCCTAGTAATTCTATATTTAAGTTAGAAGTAGAAAACTTAAAAGATGAGCGTACAAAAAAAGAAATTGAACCTCTACTAGAATTTAATGGTAAATTAAGGCCTGAGCAGTTAGAAGCTATCAGGCCTTTTTTTCCAAATGGAATAGGTATGAGGGGACTTAATTCTGGGTTACTTCAGGCACCGTGTGGATGGGGAAAGACTTTTGCAGCGTGCAATCTCATAGCAGAAGCAAGTCTTACTACTATAATTATAGTGCACACTAAGCTACTGTTCTATCAGTGGATAGAAGAACTGAAAAAGTTAATACCAAATCAAGAAATTGGTATGATAGGCGATGGTAAGTTTAATCTTAAACCTATAACGGTTGCTATCTATAAAAGCGCCAACAATAATATAGAAGCTATAAAGAACGAATTTTCCCTAGTGATAGTAGACGAGGCACATCTGTGCCCAGCCGAAACCTTCTCGGAAACTGTAAATAATATAAATTCTAAGTATAAGATTGCGATTACTGCAACTCCTGCTAGAAAAGACGGTCACCATTTAGTATTACCAGATTATTTTGGAGATAAGTTAGTAGTCGCTAAAGATAGTAGAAAATTGGCAGATTGCCATTTTGAAATAGTTAAATCAGATATACCTTTTATGATATTCAATATCAATAGAGATTGGACTGCTAGGTTATCTGAACTAGGAGAAAATCCCAAGTATTTAAACTTAGTCGCAGAAAAAGCTAAAGAGAAAATAGCCGAAGGTAGATGCTTATTAATTCTGTCAGAACGAGTAGGTATGCTAAAAGAACTATTAAAACTAATTCCAGATAGTAAACTTTTGATCGGAGAAACTCCGCAAACCGAAAGAGATAAAATACTAAACTCTGCTGGAAAAGAAGTAAAAGCTATCCTCACCACTAAGATATTTGACGAAGGAATTAGTTGTCATCGTCTAGATACAATATTTTTAACTTGTCCTAATAATAATCCTATTAAACTAGAGCAGAGAGTAGGAAGAATTATTAGGTTACATCCAGATAAAAAAGATCCACTAATCGTAGATTTTTGGCTAAAAGGACATATAGTTCAGGCACAACAATCTAAGAGAGTTCAGTGGTATCTGATCAAGGGATTTAAACCGATTGAAGCATTTTAATTGGTACGAGTTAAAGTCGCGCAGTGATAATGTACCGGAAGGTATAATTACATTGACTTATGCTCTTAGTAAAGGATATAATTCAATTATAAGTTCTTCGGAGAGTTTATTGCTCTCCAGACTTAACATTGATCATATACCTCAAATTTTATATAGGAAAAGACATATAGTTAAAAGTCTCTTTGGGATTATTAACAACTATGTAACTACAGAACCTCAATGTTATTTAGTCAATTTCGATTGGCTAAACGATAAAGAATCTGTCTACAATAAAATTGTATATATTTATGCGCTGAGTCAAAGATCCATAAATAATAAAAATTTATATATTCCAGAAACTTATCTAGATGATAAATACTGGGATAATCCTTACTTAAAACATAAAGATCAAAAAATATGGTTCATACCAGAACTTACACACTTAAACCAATCTAAAAAAGGAGAAACAACAAATGGTAGCATGGGATCAGGCTAAAAAAGAAACAAAAGGAGATCGCAAGGTAATCGAGCGTCTAACAATAGTAGGAGATACTAAGGTTAGATTCGTGGGAGAAGTTCTTCCTCGTTACGTTTACTGGGTAATCACTAAAGAGGGAAAGAAGATGCCGGTAGAATGCCTACAGTTCAACCGTCAGTCAGAATCTTTTGACAGTAATGCAAAAGACCCAATGAAGGAACTACCTCCAGATATCTATTCTGAAAAGCCACAGTTCGCTTATGTCTGTAACGTACTAGACAGAAGCGATGGTAAAGTCAAGCTATTCGACGTCAAAGCAACTATTTACAAGCAAATTGTAGACTATGCTCGTAACCCAGAATATGGTAACCCCGCAGACCCAGAAAAGGGATACGACATCACAATCAAGAAAGAGAAGACAGGTCCTCTTCCTCAGAACGTAAAGTATACCTGTGTACCTGCTAGAACAAGCAAGGCACTGACTGCAGAAGAACGTGCTATTGAGCTTTACGAAGTATCAAAGATGTATAAGCGCCCAACTTACGAAGAGCAGAAGAAGTGGCTACTAGACAACACCATGTTGTTTAGCACTATAACTGACAATTCTCTATCACCAGAAGGAGTAGAGGATCTTAATTAATGGGTAAGGTATCAAAACTAGCAGAGATGATACCTAACGGTAAACCCTCTGTAACACCTGACCCAAATAATCCGGGGCAGATGCACATAAACATTGAAGAACTGCAGAAACACAACCTGTTTTTTGCAACTCCATGTTATGGTGGACAGCTAACAGATCAGTTTTTCTTATCAATGTTTAGGCTTACTCAAGCTCTAAATCATTACAAGATTAACTACAGAATCACTACTCTTAGAAATGAGAGCCTAGTGCCTAGAGCTAGAAATATCTTAACAGCAATGTTTCTAGAGAGTGATTGCTCTCACCTAATGTTCATAGATGCAGATATTGAATTCGAGCCAGATTCGGTAATCAGAATGTTAGCAATGAATAAGCCATTAATTGCAGCAGCTTATCCTAAGAAAACAGTTGATTGGGAGAGTGTAAGAAGAGCAGCTATCGAAGGAAAAGAGGATATCTCTAAGTACAGTGCTCAATATGCTATAAATCTTAAGTTCAAAGATCCTAGAACTAGGGAACTTAATGTAGATAACGGAGCTATAGAAGTAATGGATGCTTCTACCGGATTCTTCATGGTGCAAAGAGTTGTCTTTGACAAGATGATTCAAGCATATCCAGAACTACATTATAAAAATGATAGTTCTATTGATCCTAAGTTCAATCCATTCTGTTATTCTTTCTTCGATACTATTCATGATCCAGATGATAACAGATACTTATCAGAAGACTATACTTTCTGTCGTAGATGGCAGAAAATAGGCGGTAAGATTTGGCTTGATCCTAGCACTAGACTAAGTCACGTAGGGGCATTCACTTTCCCTGGAGACGTGAGCAGGATATTTGACAGACGTTAACCGCGTTATGTCTCTCCGAGACGGCGTGGGAGCTCTTGTAATAAGACACAAGACTCCCACGTATTCGTTATGTCTCTCCGAGACCTCTTAGTTGCAGCGTTCATACGTTATGCCTCTCCGAGGCAAGCTGAAGACGAATGTGCCATATAGGGAACCGCGGTCACATATATGCAACAACGTCTCATACGTTATTTATAGCATATTAT